>Ga0233428_1000803_pt1 | contig 39132 bp, 44 predicted proteins | sample SI_118_April2016_4_FD_179890 | JGI IMG/M metagenome (GOLD analysis project Ga0233428, IMG submission 179890) | Seawater microbial communities from Saanich Inlet, British Columbia, Canada - SI_118_April2016_120_MG | ecosystem: Environmental > Aquatic > Marine > Inlet | place: Canada: British... | reverse complement strand
CAATGTTTACACAAAAAAACAAGGCTGGAAGAACTGCGTTAAGGGGCGCCTATTATCATCGTAATCATGATGCATTCAAATCGATTTTAGCTGCAGAGATCGCATGTATTAAATTGAATAAGCTTAAGCCTGAGGTGCTTCTGGCGGACTTGCAGTATGTGTATTACAGTGGAACCAATCTTTTGATGAGCATAGCTCGCGGTTATCCAGGCCTTGTTAGTTCGCTTCTTGTTGCAGTGACGGATCCTGATGTTTGTAATGCGCAGGCGTTCCGGTCTATTTTCACACAAGAAAACAATGATGGAGATACCGTCTTAATTTTGGCGCTCAAATATCAACCTAAGATTTTCAAGCTGATAGTAGAAGCGATGCTTGAGCGCATAAAGAATGCTTCATCTTTGTCGGATGTATTCGTGCACGCCATGAAGTGGGAGGTTGGCGGGAGTAATCTTCTTCTGTATGCAGCAGAGCACCAACCTACGTTAGTTGCCCCTATTTTGGAAGCTCTAGAAACAGCGCATACGCATGGCACGCTTTCAGGCGATGAGTTTCAAGCAATGTTTACACAAAAAAACAAGGCTGGAAGAACTGCGTTAAGGGGCGCCTATTATCATCGTAATCATGATGCATTCAAATCGATTTTAGCTGCAGAGATCGCATGTATTAAATTGAATAAGCTTAAGCCTGAGGTGCTTCTGGCGGACTTGCAGTATGTGTATTACAGTGGAACCAATCTTTTGATGAGCATAGCTCGCGGTTATCCAGGCCTTGTTAGTTCGCTTCTTGTTGCAGTGACGGATCCTGATGTTTGTAATGCGCAGGCGTTCCGGTCTATTTTCACACAAGAAAACAATGATGGAGATACCGTCTTAATTTTGGCGCTCAAATATCAACCTAAGATTTTCAAGCTGATAGTAGAAGCGATGCTTGAGCGCATAAAGAATGCTTCATCTTTGTCGGATGTATTTGTGAATGCTATGAAGTGGGGGCTGCTTAATGATACTGAGAATAGCGATGAGAGTAACATTCTCATGTATGCAGCTAAAAATCAGCCTACATTAGTTGCTCCTATTTTGAAAGTCTTACAACAAGCGAAAGATCAGAGCACGTTTTCGGATGATGATTATCAAACCATGTTTACGCAAACAAATGAAGATGGTGATACAGCTTTAGTACTGGCGCTTAAGCATTCACATAACGTTCCCATTCAACAGGAGCTTTTCAATGCGTATCGTCAATACTTTACAGAGAACGAGTTAGCAGGTCAACTTGCAGAAAGGATAAGTAAAAACAAGAAGAGCTTTGATGTTTTGATTCAGATACGTAGCGCGTTATATCGTTCTAACGAAGAAAGCTTAGCTCTAGGGGTGCTGGAGCAACAAGCGTTATGGCCGGTACTGCGACAAAAAAATAAAGCTGGTCATGATTATTTGGCGCATTGTGCTAAAAGTGGTATGAGCGACGATAAATTTTTGAATGCTTTTTTTGCTATGCGGCGAGGATCATTTCCGTTTATTTCAGAGCGCAGCCTGCATGATGTGCTTATTTGTTTGAAGCGCACACCCGATAATGCTTATGCCGTACAGGCACTAAAAACTATTTTGCAAGTGAAGCTAAATGATTATATACAAAAGCTAGACAATAGGATACAGGGAAACAGGGGTTATAGTGGATCTTTTTTTGGAAAGTTTGGCTTTAGCGCACAAACGAAGTCTCTTGTTGCGAAAAAGCTATTATCCCGTATGAAAAATAATGAAAGCATTCAAGCCTTCTTCGACGCAGAAGATCAAGCCAGTGGGCATTTGCGAGCAGCCGCTAAACAACCACGCAGTGAGCTTGGTAGTTGGACCCGGCTGGCATTGGAGTTGGAAAACATATCACGCAATAATAGTAACCAAAATGAAAATATAGGACGTAGGTCGAATCCTTGAGCAAAGATAAAAAGTGTTACTTCGCCACAATATCCCCCAAATGCTTCGTCAACTTCATATTCTCAGAATAATCAACCGGCACAATGATCACAGTAGGCTTCTCTTTATTCTGTGATGCCTGCTCCAAAGCCGGCGTCAATTCACTGGAAGTTTTAATTGAAATAGCATAACAGCCAAATGCTTCCGCGAGTTTGGCTAAATCAGGATTGTGCAGAGCAGTGTGGGATTCTTTATGAAACGTAATGTCTTGCTTCCATTGAATCAAGCCGTAATGATTGTCTTCCCAGAGAAGCACGGTGATGGGTATTTTACATTTAACCGCGGTAGCTAAGGCTTGAATACTCATCATAAACCCGCCATCGCCACACAGTGCTACAACGTGTTGATCAGGGTTTAGCATTTTGGCAGCAATAGCGCCAGGCATTGCGCCGCCCATTGAACAAAAGCCATTAAAAATAAAACACGTTTTTGATTGATAAGTAGGGTACTGTCGGGCGACCCACATTTTGTGTGCGCCGACATCGCTGATGAGGATGTCTTTGCCTGATAAAGCGCTGCGTAAGTCGCGCAAAATGCGTTGTGGCTTCATGGGAAAGTGATCGCTGTCGCAGGAAGTGCTTAAATCTTCAAGCATGCGTGATCGAATTGCTTTGAATTCAGGAATGTCGCGTTGAAAATCGATTTTGCAGTGTTCGTTGATGAGCGCGAATATTTTCTTGATGTCACCGACAAGTTCTAGGTTGGTTGTGTAATGTTGATCGACTTCAGCGGGCAGTGTATCGATATGAATAATCGTTTTATCGCAGTTAGGGTTCCAACGTTCAGGTGCCCACTCGACCAAGTCGTAACCTGCGCAAATAATTAAATCAGCGCGATCAAATGCCTCAAGGGCAATGTCTTTCATGCCTAGGCCGACACAGTGCAGGGACTGCGGGTGATCGGCGGAGATGGTGCCTTTGCCCATAAATGTATTGGCGGCATAGGCGCCGGTTTGGTCAACGAACGTTGTGATTTCATCGTCGCACTCTTCTCTGACGCAACCGTTGCCTACGAGTAATAATGGGTATTTGCTTTGGCTTAGTAGCGCGAGGGCGGCTTGTACTTCGTGCATTTCAATGTTTTGTGCCGATTTGTTGGGGAGAGGTAAAGGTTTTGTCGGCGCTTCTGTTTTGGCAATATCTTCCGGTAACTCGATAACTACAGCGCCAGGTTTGTTGGCGGTGGCGAGTTTGAATGCTTTGCGAATGACTTCCGGGATAATGTCGGGTTCCCTGATGGTGGTTGTCCATTTGCTCACGGGCTGATACATGGTGATTGAATCCATGTTTTGGTGAGATTCTTTGTGCAGGCGATGCGTGCTGGCTTGCCCGATGATGGCGATTAACGGCGAATGATCCATGTTGGCGTTAGCGACACCTGTGAGAAGATTGGTGGCGCCAGGGCCTAGTGTGGCGAGACAAACACCCGGTTTGCCGGTGAGTCGTCCGTGCATGTCGGCTAAGAAAGATGCCGTTTGTTCGTGGCGGCAGGTGATGAATTTTATATTTGAAGTTAAAAGCGAAATCATGATGTCTGCGTTTTCTTCACCTGGGACGCCGAAGATGGTATCCACACCTTCAGCTTCGAGACATCTTAAAAAAAGATCGGATGCTTTCATGGTCGCGTTTCCTTATTCTATGATAACCGTTTTAATGTTTACAAATTCTCGAATCCCTTCTTCGGAGAGTTCGCGACCAAAGCCTGAAGACTTGATGCCGCCGAAGGGGAGTCTTGGGTCGGAGCCGACAAAGTTGTTAACAGCGACGCTGCCAGCTTCGATCAGGTCGGTTGCGATTTTCTCGCCACGCTTCACGTCTTGAGTAAAGACAGCACCGGCTAAGCCGTATTGCGTGTGATTAGCAATCCGGATAGCGTCCGCTTCGTCGTCCGCGGGCACGATGACCACAACGGGGCCAAACAGCTCTTCTTTACAAGGCAGCATTTCAGTGGTTACATTGCGGAGCATGGTGGGTGGATAAAAGAAGCCTGGTCCGTCAGGAATTTCGCCACCACAGACCAGCTCGGCACCGTCTTCGATGCTTTGGTCTACTTGCGCCTGTAGGCCTGCACGTAAATCTTCGCGCGCCATGGGGCCGAAATTGCAATCAGGGTCGAGTGGGTCACTCATTTCGTAGCGTTGTAGTTTTTTCCGGATTAAGGCCTCAAAGTCTTCCAGAACACTTTTAACCACGATCAAGCGTTTCGCCGCAATACAGACCTGTCCCGTGTTCAGCATACGAGAAGTAACGCAAGCCTCGGCAGCTTGTTCCAGGTCGGCGTCTTCTAAAATGACGTAAGGATCGTTCCCACCAAGCTCTAAGACCACTTTTTTAAGGTTCTGCCCAGCCTCAGCGGCGACGGCTTTACCTGCGCGTTCGCTGCCTGTGAGCGTAACAGCGGTGACTTTATCGTTCGCGATGACTTGTGCGGCGCCATCGTTATCGACAATCAAGCTTCTGAAAAGGTTTTCAGGGAAGCCGGCTTTAACAACAAGCTCTTCGATAGCAAGCCCGGTGCCCGTGGAGATTGGTGCATGGGATAGGAGGCCGGCATTGCCTGCCATCAATGACGGGCATAAAAAGCGCAATACCTGCCAGAAGGGGAAGTTCCACGGCATGATGGCGAAAACGATGCCTCTTGGGCGGTAACATATTTTGGTTTTGTTGTGCGATGTTTCAACCAGGCGATTTTTTAGGATGTGCTCGGCGTTCTCGGCATAGTATTCGCTGAGGACGGCGCATTTTTCAATTTCTGCAACAGCAGCGAAAATGGGCTTACCCATCTCGAGTGTCATGAGTTTGGCGTATTCTTCTTTATTATCGAGAAGCACCTTGGTCAGATTGCGCATCTTTTCAGCGCGCTCGGCGAAGCTGGTGGATTTCCAGGCTTCGTAGGTCTGATGGACGCTGTCGATGATACTGCTTGTTTCATCCGCTGACATGGTTGCGTAATCCTGGATGACCTTGCCGGTGGCGGGGTTAATGGTTTGAATTTTCATGGGATTTTCCTTTTCTGTCATGCTATCAGTGTTCAGTGTAGCAGGGCGTCCCAAAATATCAAAAAAGCATTTGCGCTTCCCCAAAAATTCCCCTAGAATGCCTCCTCCTTGCGCTGGCGTAGCTCAATTGGCAGAGCAACTGATTTGTAATCAGTAGGTTGGGAGTTCGATTCTCTCCGCCAGCACCATTCTTTTCTTGTTTGTCACGTACGGTAAAATACAGCCTCACGCAGAGTAAATAGCCCTCATTTTTTATCGCACGGTAAAAATACGTTTGACAAACCGTCAAAAGCCTACTATTTTTACAGTACGGTAAAAAACATCGGAGGCTAAATGACTAAAGCCAAAGGAAAACCTACCCCACAATTTGGTCGAATCAGAAACGCCGCTGAGTTAGGCGCCCTTACTCGAGCCTTCAGAAAAAACCAACAGCTAACATTAGAGAAAGTATCCGGCTTGATCAATATAAGTATGCGCTTTCTATCTGAATTTGAACGAGGGAAAGAAACGGCGGAAGTTGGTAAGGTGTTAGAAACGTTAGATAGGCTTGGCCTTGAGGTTATTGTGCAGCCGCGAGGATATGATAAAAAATGGCAGGATCCACAAAATGACCAATGATGATGTGTTAAAGGTTTGGTGTAGCGGCGTTCTGGTTGGGCGGCTCTGGCGAAACACGGCAGGGATTATTGGATTTCAGTATGAAGCAAGCTGGATAGATAAAGGTTTTGCTATTTCGCAACAGCTACCCTTATCTGCAGAGAAATATGAGCCTATCGATGGAAAAGCGCACCAATTCTTTGTGAACTTGTTGCCCGAAGCTGATGCCCGAACGCATATTGTGCGGGATTTGAAGATTGCTAACAGCGACTTTGAGTTGTTAAAGGCTGTTGGGGGAGAGTGCGCTGGGGCATTATCTATTTTGCCTGTTGATTATGAGGTGAATTCGGACTGGAGCTACAAAAAGTTAACCGATGAAGAATTAAAAAAGCTACTGCGACGAAAAGGCAATATTACTGGTTTTACCTCAGAAAAGGATCGTCCAAGATTGTCACTTGCTGGGGCTCAGGATAAGAGCCCTATTTTCTATGATGGAACGCATTATTTTTTGCCGCAAGACGCAGCGCCATCAACGCATATTTTAAAGTTTGAGGTCGCGGGTTATCGTAATATCCCTGTTTACGAGTGTTTTCTGGCCGAGCTTGCAAGGTCTATTGGTTTGCCGGTCGTGGAATGCCAGTTAAAAAAAATGGATCGTGAGCATTTTCTGTTAATACGGCGTTATGACAGAATTGCGAATAAGAATAAAAAAATTCAACGCCTTCATCAAGAAGACTTTTGCCAAGCATTGGGTGTTGGCTATGAAAAGAAATATCAGCAAGATGGCGGGCCAAGTTTTCAAGATTGTTATCAATTGGTTCAGGCCGTCAGTACCAGACCTATTGTTGATGCAGAAAATTTATTAAAGTGGCTAATATTCAATGCGTTAGCAGGCAATTCAGATGGGCATGCAAAAAATCTTGCTTTTGTTTACAAGGAAAATCAACGGGCACAATTAGCGCCATTCTACGACTTAGTCTGCACGAGGGCTATTGAGCGAATTGACACTAGGCTCGCTTTCTCTATTGGTGGAGAATTTAACCCTGATAGAGTGACAATGAAGCACTGGGAGCAATTGGCTCAAGAGAATCATATCCGCAAGTCTTATCTGGCCAGTATGCTTTTTCAGGTCGCTGAGGCATTGCAAGCGAACGTAGTGATTGTAAAAGAGCAATTCGAGGCTCGGTACGGCGTTTGCCCTGCTCTGCAAAGGGTTCAAAAAGTTGTAATAAAGCAGTGTAAAAAGCTTCTGAGAGCTTGAGCTTGTAGAGCCAGCCTGTTCGGGACCTCTTGACGACCTCGGTCCGGCTTCAGATGCAAAATAATCCGTTTATTTTTCAATATGAAGTTGACATTTCCTCCGCGATCATTCAATATGCTGCCTCATTTTTGGAGGGGTGCCCGAGTGGCCAAAGGGAGCAGACTGTAAATCTGCCGGCAATGCCTTCGTAGGTTCGAATCCTACTCCCTCCAAATGTCCAGAATGCAGTGGACAAATGACAAGCAGTTTCTTGTCTTTTTTCCTCTGTTTTCTGGGTGCGGGTGTAGTTCAATGGTAGAACCTCAGCCTTCCAAGCTGATGGCGTGGGTCCGATTCCCACCACCCGCTCCAAACTAGTGTTGCTAGTGCGCAAGAGGACATATCGGATGATGTGATTCGTGCCCACATAGCTCAGGTGGTAGAGTACTTCCTTGGTAAGGAAGAGGTCACCGGTTCGAGTCCGGTTGTGGGCACCACTAACAGAAACTTAAAGTATTAGAGTGTTTGATTATTATTTAGGAGAGTCAACTAATGGCAAAAGCAAAATTTGAAAGAACGAAACCACACGTCAACGTAGGCACAATTGGCCACGTTGATCATGGTAAAACAACGCTAACAGCGGCACTGACGAAAGTGTTGGCTGAAAAGCACGGTGGCGAATTCAAAGCGTATGATCAAATTGATAATGCGCCAGAAGAAAAAGCGCGTGGTATCACGATCTCAACAGCACACGTTGAATACGAATCAGACAACCGACATTATGCTCACGTTGACTGCCCAGGCCATGCCGATTACGTGAAAAACATGATCACGGGTGCGGCGCAAATGGATGGTGCGATTCTTGTAGTGAATGCTGCTGATGGTCCTATGCCACAAACACGTGAACACATCTTGTTAGCACGTCAGGTGGGCGTACCTTACATCGTTGTTTACTTGAACAAAGCTGACATGGTTGATGATGCAGAGCTTTTAGAATTAGTTGAAATGGAAGTCAGAGACTTGCTAAGCAGCTACGAATTTCCTGGTGATGATACACCGGTGATTACAGGTTCAGCGCTTAAAGCGTTAGAAGGCGACACAAGCGATATCGGTATTCCTTCTATTATGAAGCTTGTCGAAGCGATGGATACTTACATCCCAGAGCCAGAACGTCCCATTGACCAACCTTTCTTGTTGCCGATTGAAGATGTTTTCTCTATTTCAGGTCGAGGCACGGTAGTAACAGGTCGTGTAGAACGAGGCATCGTTAAAGTCGGTGAAGAAGTTGAGATTGTTGGTGTTAAAGAAACACAAAAAACGATTTGTACGGGTGTAGAGATGTTCCGTAAATTACTAGACGAAGGTCGTGCTGGTGATAACGTAGGTGTTTTGTTACGAGGCACGAAGCGAGAAGACGTGGAGCGTGGTCAAGTGTTGGCACATCCAGGTACGATCACACCGCACACGAAATTCGAAGCAGAAGTTTATATTCTGACGAAAGAAGAGGGTGGTCGTCATACACCATTCTTTAAAGGCTATCGTCCACAGTTCTATTTCCGAACGACTGATGTAACAGGCTCGGTAGTATTGCCAGAAGGCGTAGAAATGGTAATGCCAGGTGATAACGTGAAAATGGTTGTTACGTTGCATGCACCGATTGCGATGGAAGAAGGTTTACGTTTTGCGATCCGCGAAGGCGGCCGAACAGTCGGCGCTGGTGTGGTTGCGAAGGTGATTGAATAAAGAGAGTTAAAGGACAGCACTCTTAAGACGAATGGCGGAATATAGACCTATATTTCACCATTCGTTTTTCGCTTTCTGTCTTATGAGGCGTAGGCCAGTAGCTCAATTGGCAGAGCGACGGTCTCCAAAACCGTAGGTTGGGGGTTCGATTCCCTCCTGGCCTGCCAGTTAAAACTTAGGTGGCAATGAAATGGGTAATAAAGTACAACCGGAAACCAAGTTTGACAAGCTGAAATGGCTGGCAGTGTTAATTTTACTTGCCCTAGGTCTCGTTGTGAACTATCACTTGTCCGATACGCCGTGGTCTTTACGGCTGGCGGGTTGGATCGTGCTAGTGTGTGTTATGTTATATATTGCGGCTCAAACGACCAAAGGCATGGCGAGCTGGCATTTTCTAAAAGAAGCTAGAAATGAAATTCGTCGCGTGGTTTGGCCTAATCGTCAAGAGACGATGCAAACGACGGGCATGGTGATTGTGGTAGTGATCGTATTAGCACTGATTTTGTGGGGCGTGGATACTTTGTTGCTTTACGCTATCAGTTGGTTTACAGGACACGGGGGCTAGTCAATGTCAGAAAAGCAAGACGATAAAGAAAAAGTGATCAAGAGCCGTTGGTACGTTGTGCAGGTTGCAACGGGAACGGAGAATTACGTTCAAATAGCAATTACCAAGCGGATTGCACAAGAAGGACAAGAGCATCGTTTTGACGAAATTTTAGTGCCAACAGAGCAAGTGGTTGCTATGCGTGGCGGACAAAAGCGCAGCAGTGATCGCAAGTTTTTCCCGAGCTATGTCTTGGTTAAAATGCAAATGGACGATGAAACATGGCATTTAATTAAATCTGTGCCGAAAGTGCGAGGTTTTATTGGCGGTGAAAAACCATCGGCGATTACCGAAAAAGAAGCACAAAGAATTTTAGACCGCATTCAGGAAGGTGTTGATAAGCCTAGACCTAAAGTGCTTTACGAAATTGGAGAAGTGGTTCGCGTGGTCGAAGGCCCTTTTGCAGATTTCAACGGTGTTGTGGAAGAAGTGAATTACGAGAAGAGTCGCTTGCGCGTCTCTGTGATGATTTTTGGGCGTTCAACCCCTGTCGAGCTTGAATTCGGCCAAGTTGAAAAAGGTTAATTAAAACAGGGGAGCTTGTTTCGCATAATGCGAAAATGAGCGTTGGTACCCACTAACAAAGAGGTGAATCATGGCGAAAAAAGAAGCAAAAGCTTATATCAAGCTTCAGATCATTCCGGGCGCAGCAAACCCTAGTCCACCCATTGGCCCCGCGTTGGGTCAACATGGTGTGAACATCATGGAGTTTTGTAAGGCATTTAATGCAAAAACTCAAGGCATGGATAAAGCACTTCCTGTACCTGTTGTTATTACTGTTTTTACTGATAGAAGTTTTACTTTTATCATGAAAACGCCACCGGCTTCTGCTTTGATCAAGAAAGCACTGGGTCTTAAGAGTGGTAGTGCAACACCTAATACAGTGAAAGTTGGCACATTAACGCGTACGCAGCTTGAAGAAATTGCGACGATTAAAATGCCGGATCTTACAGCGGCTGAAATGGAGGCTGCGATTCGAAGTATTGCAGGCACGGCTCGCAGCATGGGTGTTGAAGTGGAGGGCGTTCAAGATGTCTAATATAACAAAACGAATGAAGCAAGTGGCAGAAAAAATTGAAACAGGAAAAGTCTACGCAGCGGCGGATGCTTTTGCCTTGTTAAAAGATATTTCTTCTGTGAAATTTTCTGAAAGTATCGATGTAAGCGTTAACCTGGGTATTGACTCACGTAAATCGGATCAAACGGTGCGTGGTGCGACGATGTTACCTAAAGGTACAGGCCGTACAGTACGTGTTGCTGCTTTTGTTCAGGGTGAAAACGAAAAGAAAGCTAAAGAAGCGGGCGCAGATATTACAGGTTTTGAAGATCTTGCAGAATCCATTAAGAAAGGCAATATTGATTTTGATGTCCTTATTGCGACGCCTGATGCGATGCGTTTAGTCGGTCAGTTGGGACAAATCTTGGGTCCTAAAGGTTTAATGCCTAACCCGAAAGTGGGTACGGTGACACCTGATGTTGCGACGGCTGTTCGCAATGCTAAAGCAGGTCAAGTTCAATACCGTGCTGATAAAGGCGGCATTGTTCATTGCCGTATCGGTGCGATTGGTTTTGAACCCGATGATTTAAAGGCTAACCTTGAAGCATTATTGGTCGCGCTAAAGAAAGCGAAGCCTAGCAATGCGAAAGGGGTATATTTAAAGAAATTAACAGTTTCAAGTACGATGGGTCCAGGTTTGGTGATTGATATCGCAGGCCTTGATATCTGATGTACTTGCTTTGGATGAGCACCGCTTCGGCGGTGGTCGTCTAAGACCGCAGGGGCGAGGTTTTTCTTGCTTAATATCCTGCGCAGACGGCGATACTCGTTAGAGTGTTGCTACTACAACAGGTGGGTTTAGATCGAGTGTTTAAACCTGAATATTAATTTGACGGATGTTTCCACGATGGATAACTGACGTTGATTTGGAGATCTGATAGTGGCGCTTAAACTTGAAGAAAAACAAGCTATCGTTGCAGAAGTTGCTGATATTGCAAAAGACGCTATTTCTGCGGTGGCAGCTAATTACAGGGGTTTAACAGCTTCTGAAATGAATGAGTTACGCACCAAAGCAAGGGAATCCAGCGTTCATTTACAAGTAGTCAAGAACACATTAGCGAAGCGAGCCTTTGCTGATACAAGTTTTGATTGCATGAATGACGCGCTTGTAGGACCTTTAGTCTTAGCGTTTTCTAAAGAGGAACCGGGAGCAGCTGCACGTTTAATGAAAGATTTTGCAAAACAGCATAATTTGCTGGATGTAAAAGCTTTATCCGTTGACGGCAAGCTACTGGGTGCCAATGAACTTGATGCTGTTGCAGCGTTGCCGACGCGGGATGGAGCACTTTCCATGTTGTTGTCAGTGATGCAGGCACCAATCAGCAAGTTTGTTCGTACACTTGCGGAACCGCATACACAATTAGTTCGTGCTGTCGATGCTGTGCGTTTGGCAAAAGAGCAGGCGGCTTAGTACTTATATTTTTTTAAATTTGGAGATAAAACAATGGCAATTTCAAGAGAAGACATTTTAACAGCAATTTCAGACATGAGCGTGATGGACGTTGTAGAACTTGTAAAAGAAATGGAAGACAAATTTGGCGTAACGGCTGCGGCACCTGTTGCGGCTGCTGCTGCACCTGCAGGCGATACCGCTGCAGCTGAAGAAAAAACCGAATTTGATGTCGTTATGACAAGTTTCGGCGGCAATAAAATTGCTGTGATTAAAGCGATCCGTACGATCACAGGTCTTGGCCTTAAAGAAGCGAAAACGCTTGTTGAAAGTGCACCTAAAGCTGTGAAAGAAGGCGTTGCTAAAGACGAAGCTGAAAGCATCCAGAAGCAACTTGTTGAAGCTGGCGCTGAAGTTGAAGTAAAATAAATCATTTGAAACAATGGTTGAAATATTCCCTGTGTAAAACATAGGGAAATGAAAAGGGTTTTCAGAGAGGAAGCAAAAGCTCCCTCTCTGTTTGCTTTTTGTAATTTTAGATGAAGAACACTGATCAGGAGCTCGAATGTCATACTCATATACTGAAGTGCAACGGTTTCGAAAAAATTTCGGTAAGCAATCTGCTGCTATGGATCCACCGCCTTTGCTTGCGGTGCAGTGTGCTTCCTATAAATCTTTCATTACAGATGAACCTGACAAGCCTTGTGGCTTGAAAAAAGCGTTCACCTCTGTTTTTCCGGTTGTAAGCACGGCAGGTGTGGCTGAGTTACAATACGTTTCTCATGAACTAGGATACCATCCTTTCGATGTTGTTGAATGTCGATCAAGAGGTTTAACCTATTCTGCACCATTACGGGTCAAAATCCGACTCGTTGTGTACGATAAAGAATCACCGGTGGATAACCGCTCGGTGAAAGATATTAAAGAACAAGAAGTCTTTATGGGCGATATCCCATTAATGACCGAACACGGTAGTTTTGTGATTAACGGTACAGAGCGTGTGATTGTTTCTCAATTGCATCGTTCCCCGGGTGTGTTTTTCGATCATGATCGTGGCAAAAGCCATACATCAGGTAAGTTATTATTTTCTGCGCGGATTATTCCTTATCGCGGTTCTTGGCTTGATTTTGAATTTGATCCGAAAGATAGCTTATTCTGCCGCATTGATCGCCGAAGAAAATTACCAGTAACGATTTTATTGCGTGCGCTTGAGTACTCTACCGAAGAAATATTGAATTTATTTTTTGATCACGATGTCTTCCATGTCAGCAAAAAAGCCTGCCAATTAGCCTTGGTGCCAGAGCGCTTACGTGGCGAGATGACGAGTTTTGACATTAAGACGCCGAAGGGCAAAGTGATCGTTGAAGCGGGTCGCCGTATTACTGCGAAACATATCCGCGAGATTGAAAAAGCAAAAATAACAAAACTTAAAGTCCCTGCAGATTATTTGGTAGGAAAAGTCTTGGCAGAATCGCTTGTTGATCAAGAAACCGGCGAGATTGTTTGTCATGCGAATGATCTTATTACAGAAGAAATGTTAGAAATCATTTTCGATCTAGACATCAAGACGTTTTCTACATTGTATATTAATGAATTTGATCATGGCGCGTATATTTCTAATACTTTACGTGTTGATCCTTCTCAGAATAAACTAGAAGCGCTTGTTGAGATTTATCGCATGATGCGCCCAGGCGAGCCACCGACTAAAGATGCCGCTGAAGCCTTGTTCGAGAATTTATTTTTCAATCCTGATCGTTACGATATTTCTGTGGTTGGCCGCATGAAGTTTAATCGTCGCGTGGGTCGCGATTCCGACACAGGTCCTAGCGTTTTATCCAGCGATGATATTATTGCAGTGATCAAAGAGCTGATCAGCATTCGTGACGGTAAAGGCGAGGTCGATGATATTGATCACCTTGGCAACCGTCGTGTACGTAGCGTGGGTGAAATGATTGAGAACCAATTCCGCGCTGGTTTAGTGCGAGTTGAGAAAGCAGTGAGAGAGCGTTTAACGATTGTGGAATCAGAAAACTTGATGCCGCAAGATTTAATTAACGCAAAACCGATTACGGCAGCCATCAGAGAATTCTATGGTTCTAGCCAGTTGTCACAGTTTATGGATCAAGTGAATCCGCTGTCTGAAATCACACATAAACGTCGTGTCTCTGCGCTTGGCCCCGGCGGTTTAACGCGGGAACGTGCTGGCTTTGAAGTACGTGATGTGCATATTACTCACTATGGTCGAGTTTGTCCTATTGAGACACCGGAAGGCCCAAACATTGGTCTGATTAATTCATTGGCTCTGTTTGCACGCATTAATCATTATGGTTTCATTGAAACCCCTTATAGAAAAGTGATTAACAGCAAAGTAACCGATGAGATTGATTACTTGTCAGCGATTGAGGAAGGCGAATTTATGATTGCGCAATCCAGTGTCGCGATCAGCAAACAAGGCAAGCTTGTTGATGAGCTTGTACCAGCAAGATTCAAGAGTGAATTTATTTATACAACGCCTGATAAAGTTCAGTACATGGATATCTCGCCACAACAAATTGTGTCCGTTGCGGCAGCGTTGATTCCGTTCTTAGAGCATGATGATGCTAACCGTGCGTTGATGGGTTCTAATATGCAACGTCAGGCGGTGCCAGCGGTGCGTGCAGAGAAACCTTTGGTCGGTACAGGCATCGAACGTTTGGCTGCTAAAGATTCAGGTACAACGGTGGTTGCTAAACGCGGCGGTAGTATCGTTAAGATTGATGCAGGCCGGATTGTTGTAAAAGTGAATGAATCCGAGCGCGATGGCGATGATTCAGGTGTTGATATCTACAATCTTATTAAATATACACGTTCTAACCAAAACACATGTATCAACCAGCGACCTATTGTTTTGCAAGACGATGTCATTAATGCAGGCGATATTTTAGCGGATGGTTCTTCAACCGATTTAGGTGAATTAGCCTTGGGGCAGAACTTGTTGGTTGCCTTTATGCCTTGGAATGGTTACAACTTTGAGGATTCAATCCTTATTTCAGAGCGCGTTGTTCAAGACGATCGTTATACAACGGTGCACATTGAAGAGCTGAGCTGTGTTGCTCGTGATACCAAGTTGGGCGCTGAAGAAATTACACCGGATATTCCTAACGTAGGTGAGCACGCACTGGCTAAGCTCGATGAGTCCGGTATTGTTTATATTGGTGCTGAAGTGAATGCCGGTGAAATTCTTGTTGGTAAAATCACACCGAAAGGTGAAAATCAGTTAACACCAGAAGAAAAGTTACTCCGTGCCATTTTTGGTGAAAAAGCTTCAGAGGTGAAAGATTCTTCCTTGCGTGTTCCAACGGGACGCTCAGGTACAATCATTGACGTTCAAGTCTTTACGCGAGATGGCGTTGAGAAAGATGCGAGAGCCTTGGCCATCGAAGAAGAACAGCTTGCGAAAGCCAAAAAAGATTTAGATGATGAATGGCGTATTCTGGAAGAAGATTTTTATCAGCGTGTTGAGACTTTGCTGGTAGGTCAAGCAGTTGATGGCGGTCCTGAAGGACTTAAAAAAGGCAGCAAAATTACCTCAGAGTATTTGGCATCATTGTCACGTGAAAGCTGGTTCGAGATTCGCTTGCAAAACGATAAAGTGAATAAGCAGCTTGAAGTATTTGCTGCGAAATTAGCTGAGTACAAAAAACAATACGATGAAAAATACGAAGAAAAGCGTATGAAAATCACCGAAGGTGATGATCTTGCGCCAGGTGTTTTGAAAATCATTAAAGTTTACCTTGCGGTTAAGCGACGTATCCAGCCTGGGGATAAAATGGCGGGACGTCACGGTAACAAAGGTGTGATCGCGACGATTGTTCCTGTGGAAGATATGCCTCATATGGCGGATGGTACACCGATGGATATCGTTTTGAACCCATTAGGTGTTCCATCACGGATGAATATCGGTCAGATTCTTGAAACGCACCTAGGTTGGGCGGCGAAGGGATTGGGCGATAAAATCGACCAGATGCTAGAAGCGCAAGAAAAGGTAGTCAATGTCCGTCGTTTATTGAAAACAATCTATAACGATGATGCGGCACACCCTGTTGACTTTGATCAATTGTCTGATGAGCAAATCATGGTGTTGGCGAACAACTTGAGAAAAGGTGTGCCGATGGCAACGCCTGTGTTCGACGGCGCGACAGAAACGCATATTCGTTCTATGTTAAAGCTTGCTGGCTTGCCAGAAAGCGGACAAACAACGTTGTATGATGGTCGAACAGGTGAATCATTTGTCAGACCTGTGACCGTGGGTTACATGTACATGTTGAAATTGAATCACTTGGTTGATGATAAGATGCATGCGCGTTCTACAGGTTCTTATAGCCTTGTAACGCAACAACCGTTGGGTGGTAAAGCTCAATTTGGTGGACAAAGATTTGGTGAAATGGAAGTTTGGGCACTTGAAGCTTATGGCGCAGCTTATACGCTGCAAGAAATGCTAACGGTGAAATCAGATGATGTGGGTGGTCGAACCAAGATGTATAAAAACATTGTGGATGGCGATCATCAAATGGATCCTGGTATGCCTGAATCATTCAATGTGTTAGTGAAAGAAGTTCGTTCACTAGGCTTGAATATGGAGCTGGAAATCACCAAGAAGAAAGATGATGTATGACCCGGTTAGATAGCCACGAGAAAGAAGGTTATTTTTTTTAATTTGATAAGAGGAGTGCACGGCCTTGAGAATGAAAGAGTTTTTTAATTTTATTAAAAAGCAGGGTCAATACGAAGACTTTGATGCGATCCGTATTGGTTTGGCTTCACCGGAAGATGTACAATCGTGGTCTTTTGGCGAGGTGAAAAAACCTGAAACCATTAACTACCGAACCTTTAAGCCGGAACGAGACGGCTTATTTTGCGCGAAAATCTTTGGCCCAGTCAAAGATTATGAGTGCTTATGTGGGAAGTATAAACGCCTTAAACACCGTGGTGTTATTTGTGAGAAATGTGGCGTTGAAGTTACACTGACGAAAGTTCGTCGTGAACGTATGGGCCATATTGACCTTGCTACACCTGTGGCGCACATTTGGTTCCTTAAATCACTGCCATCGCGTATTGGTTTATTGCTTGATATGACGTTGCGTGACATTGAGCGCGTGTTGTATTTTGAATCTTATGTCGTGATTGATCCAGGTATGACGCAACTAGAGCGCGGCCAGTTGATGACGGATGATGAATTTTTAGATGTCATTGAAGAGTATGGCGATGAATTTGATGCGCGTATGGGCGCTGAAGCGATTCAACAGCTGTTGCTTGACCTTGATTTTGATGCTGAAATGGACGGGATCCGTGAAGGCATGGAAAAAACCAATTCCGAAGCAAAACTAAAAAAACTCACAAAACGACTCAAGCTGATCGAAGCATTGATGACATCAGGTAACAAACCTGAGTGGATGATCATGACAGTGCTTCCTGTGTTACCACCTGATTTACGTCCTTTGGTACCACTTGAAGGCGGTCGTTTTGCGACGTCTGATCTTAATGATTTATACCGTCGTGTGATTAACCGTAACAACCGTTTGAGAAGGCTACTTGATTTAAGTGCGCCTGACATTATTGTGCGTAATGAAAAACGTATGTTACAAGAAGCGGTTGATGCTTTATTAGATAATGGTCGTCGCGGTCGTGCGATTACTGGAACGAATAAGCGTCCTTTGAAATCATTGGCTGATATGATCAAAGGTAAGCAAGGTCGTTTCCGACAAAACTTACTGGGTAAGCGAGTCGATTACTCCGGTCGTTCAGTGATCGTGGTGGGACCAACATTGAAATTACATCAATGTGGCTTGCCAAAACGTATGGCACTGGAGCTATTTAAGCCCTTTATTTACAACAAGTTACAGCGTTTAGACCTTGTGTCTACGATTAAAGCTGCGAAGAAAATGGTTGAGAATGAAACGCCAGAGGTTTGGGACATTCTTGAAGACGTTATTCGCGAACATCCTGTGCTTCTTAACCGTGCGCCAACGCTTCACCGCTTGGGTATTCAAGCGTTTGAACCGATGTTGATTGAAGGTAAAGCGATCCAGCTGCATCCTTTGGTTTGTGTGGCGTATAACGCCGATTTTGATGGCGATCAAATGGCGGTGCACGTTCCATTGACAATCGAAGCGCAGCTAGAATCTCGCGCACTCATGATGTCAACGAACAACATCCTATCGCCAGCGAATGGTGAGCCGATCATTGTACCAACACAAGATGTGGTCCTTGGTCTGTATTTCATGACGCGTGAATGCATTAACGCGAAAGGCGAAGGCATGGCTTTCTCCAGCGTAGGTGACGTTCAACATGCTTATGATGCGGGTTACGTTGATTTACAAGCGAAAATTAAATTACGTTTTGCTCAAGATGTCACAGAAGAAGATGGAACGGTAACGACGAAAACGCAGATGGTTGATACCACCGTTGGGCGCGCTATTCTTTCTGAAATTCTTCCTACTGGCATGGCGTTTTCAGAAATCAATAAAACATTAACGAAAAAGACAGTGTCTGGATTGATTAATGTGTGTTATCGACACTTTGGCATTAAAGCGACGGTTATTTTTGCCGATCAACTGATGTACACAGGGTTCTCGTTTGCAACACGTTCCGGTATTTCCATTGGTATTAATGATATGGTCGTACCGCAAGCAAAAATAACGATCATTGATCAAGCTGAAAATGAAGTTAAAGAAATTGAGAAACAATACGCTTCAGGCCTGTTAACGGACGGTGAGCGCTATAATAAGGTGATTGATATCTGGTCTCGCGCCAATGACTTCGTTGCGAAAGCGATGATGGATGAATTGCAGACGGATGAAGTGCTCAATGCTAAAGGAGAGACAGTAAAACAAGAATCCTTTAACTCTATTTACATGATGGCCGATTCTGGTGCGCGTGGTTCTGCTGCGCAGATTCGTCAGTTGGCAGGTATGCGGGGTCTGATGGCGAAACCGGATGGTTCGATTATTGAGACACCGATTACCGCGAACTTCCGTGAAGGATTGAACGTTTTACAATACTTTATCTCTACTCACGGTGCGCGTAAAGGTTTGGCGGATACGGCGTTGAAAACAGCTAACTCAGGTTATCTGACACGTCGATTGGTTGATGTCGCGCAAGATCTGGTAGTGACAGAAGAAGACTGTGGCACGACGCAAGGTATTTGCAAAACATCGCTCATTGAAGGCGGTGATGTTGTTGAGCCATTGCGGGAACGTGTATTGGGACGTGTGACGCTGACTGATATTATCGATGCTCAAACGGGCGAAGTTGCGATTGAAGCAGGCACCTTGTTGGATGAAGACTTGGTAGCATTGTTAGAAAAAATCGTGGTCGATGAAGTGCTTGTACGTGCACCGATTACCTGTGAAGCACGTCACGGACTCTGTGCGAAGTGCTATGGTCGTGATTTGGCGAGAGGGCATTTGGTGAATGCAGGTGAGGCTGTCGGCGTTATTGCGGCACAGTCCATCGGTGAGCCGGGTACACAGTTAACCATGCGTACCTTCCATATTGGTGGTGCGGCGTCTCGGGCGTCAGCTGCGAACAATATCCAAGTGAAGGCGGCAGGTCGTGTCAAACTCCATAACTTGAAGTTTGTGACCAACCCAGATAAACATTTGGTAGCGGTATCACGTTCAGGTGAGGTTGCGATCATTGATGCTAAAGGCCGTGAGCGTGAACGTTATAAGCTCCCTTATGGTGCTGTGCTTTCAGTGAAAGATGACGTTGAAGTGACAGGCGGACAGATCATTGCGAACTGGGATCCGCATACACACCCGATTATTGCTGAGGTGGCAGGTAAGGCAGAATTTGTCGACCTTTCAGAAGGCGTGACCATGAACAGTCAAGCCGATGAAATTACCGGTTTGAGTAACGCGATTGTGACCGATGCTCAACAGGCGGGTGCGAAAGACTTGAAGCCTATGATCAAGTTGGTGGATAACAAAGGCAAAGATCTTTGTATTCCAGGCACACGACTTTCTGCGCATTACTTCTTGCCCGTCGGTGCTGTACTGAGCCTAGAAGACGGCGCAGGTATTCAGATTGGTGATGTTATTGCTCGTATTCCACAAGCATCAAGTAAGACACGTGATATTACCGGTGGTTTGCCACGGGTAGCTGACTTGTTTGAAGCTCGTAAGCCAAAAGATCCTGCTATTCTTGCAGAAAAATCAGGTGTTATTGGCTTCGGCAAAGAAACCAAAGGAAAACGCCGATTGTTGATCGCTATGGCGGATGGTGAGGTTTATGAAACATTGATTCATAAATGGCGTCATTTGAATGTCTTTGAAGGTGAAACCATTGAAAAAGGTGAGGTCATTTCTGATGGCGCGACCAATTCACACGATATTCTTCGTCTGAAGGGTGTGAATGCGTTGGCGATTTACATCGTTAATGAAGTTCAGGATGTGTATCGCCTGCAAGGTGTGAAGATCAACGATAAGCACATCGAGGTCATCATTAGACAGATGCTACGTAAAGTTGAAATTACAGGCAGCGGTGATTCTACCTTCTTGCCAGGAGAGCAGTTGACTAAGTCTATCGTGCTTGAGGCCAATGAAGAATTAGTGGCTCAAGGCAAAGCGCCGGCAGAGCTCCAGCCTATGTTGCTGGGTATTACTAAAGCCTCGCTTGCGACTGAGTCCTTTATTTCGGCGGCGTCTTTCCAAGAAACAACACGCGTTTTGACGGAAGCTGCTATTTGTGGGAAAAGCGATCAGTTACGCGGATTGAAAGAAAATGTCATCGTGGGTCGATTGATTCCTGCGGGCTCAGGGTTCGCGTATCACAAGAATCGTGCTGAGAAAGAAAAGTCGGCGTTAACGGCAGAGTCTGTTGAAGAGGCGCTAAGTCGTGCTTTGGCTTCAGGTGAAGCGGCGCAGGGTTCGTCGGATTCTTCTCAATCGAAGGATGAGAGCTAAGCCACGGTGTGATTGCTCGCCCATGAGAGGGTGATATTATGGATACCGCGGCCAAGCCGCGGTATGACGTAGGTAGGAGCTGAGTATTCTAAATCTAAGCTAAATTAATACTTATTTTGAAAGCTTAGCTTGACAATGCTTGCTCTGATGATTAAACTTCCGGCTCGCGTTTTTACCAATGCGATGCCGAATTTTTTATATTTATTTCGAGGATAACAATGGCAACAGTTAACCAGTTAATCAGAAAGCCGCGTAAGCCCAAGGTGAAAAAGGCCAAAATGCCTGCGCTTCAAGCTTGCCCTCAAAAACGAGGGGTTTGTACGCGCGTTTATACCACGACACCTAAGAAGCCGAATTCAGCTTTACGTAAGGTCGCTCGTGTTCGTTTGACCAATGGTATGGAAGTAACGGCTTACATTCCTGGTGAGGGTCATAATTTGCAAGAACACTCCGTTGTACTGATCCGTGGTGGTCGTGTAAAGGATTTACCAGGTGTTCGATATCACGTAATTCGAGGCAGTCTTGATACTGCAGGGGTATCTGGACGACGTCAGTCTCGTTCCAAATACGGTGAAAAACGTCCTAAAGCAGGCAAAAAGTAAAGTAGATAGGAAAGGTTATGAGAAGAAGAGCAGCACCCAAGCGAAGTATTTTGCCAGATCCGATGCATCATAGTGAGTTGTTGGCGAAATTCATCAATCATGTGATGAAAAATGGCAAAAAATCCGTGGCAGAACGTATCGTTTATGGTGCGTTGACTATCGTCATGGAGAAAATGAAAACAGCGCCGAAGAAAGAAAAAGAAAAAGAAGAAGATGAAGGCGGTTCAGGCTCAACAGTCAGAGGCTTGAAGCCCGTTGACTTGTTTGCGCAAGTGCTTGAAAACGTGAAACCTGCGGTTGAGGTTAAATCTCGTCGCGTCGGTGGTTCTACTTATCAAGTGCCTGTTGAAGTGGGCGCAACGCGTAGCAGAACATTGGCCATGAGATGGTTGGTTGAAGCGGCTCAAAAACGTTCTGAAAAATCCATGGCTCGTCGCCTAGCGGCAGAGATGGGTGATGCGTTTCAAGGTCGAGGAACCGCTGTGAAGAAACGTGAAGACATACACCGTATGGCGAAAGCAAACCAAGCGTTTGCTCACTATCGCTGGTAATTAGGGGAATAAGATTGTGGCAAGAACGACACCTATAAATTTATACAGAAACATCGGCATCATGGCGCACATTGATGCGGGTAAAACAACCACGACAGAACGTGTTTTGTTTTACACGGGTGTGTCACACAAAATTGGTGAAGTGCATGATGGCGCTGCCACAATGGATTGGATGGAACAAGAGCAAGAGCGTGGTATTACCATTACTTCAGCAGCAACAACGTGCTACTGGAGAGGAATGGATGCTCAGTACCCACAACATCGCATTAACATTATTGATACACCGGGACACGTTGACTTCACGATTGAAGTAGAGCGTTCTCTGCGTGTGCTGGATGGTGCGGTTGCTGTATTCTGTGCGGTTGGTGGTGTAGAGCCCCAGTCTGAAACAGTATGGCGACAAGCTAACAAATATCATGTGCCGCGTATGGCGTTTGTCAATAAAATGGATCGAATGGGCGCAGACTTTTTACGTGTTGTGAAAATGATCGAAACACGCCTAGGTGCGACACCGGTTGCGATGCAAATGGCGATTGGCGCAGAAGAAGATTTTAAAGGTGTCGTTGATTTGGTTCGCATGAAAGCCATTTATTGGAATGAAGCTGATAAAGGCGTAACTTACGAAGCGAAAGATATTCCTGAAGATATAGCGGACGCCTGCCAAGCCCAGCGTGAAATAATGATGGAGCATGCGGCTGAAGCTAACGAAACGTTCATGGATAAATATCTAGAACAAGGCGAGCTGACAGCAGATGAAATCAAACAAGGTATTCGCCAGCGTACATTATCCAACGAAATTATCCCGGTTTTTTGTGGCACCGCCTTTAAAAACAAAGGTGTGCAAGCATTGCTTGACGCTGTGATTGATTACATGCCGGCACCAACGGAAGTGCCTGCGATTAAAGGTGAAGAAGACGATGGTTCTGATGGCGAACGTCCATCTACGGATGATGCACCTTTTGCTGCGCTAGCCTTTAAAATTGCAACGGATCCTTACGTAGGAACATTAACATTCTTCCGTGTCTACTCCGGTGTTTTAAAATCAGGCGATACGGTTTATAACCCGTTGAAGTCTAAACGCGAACGTGTTGGTCGAATTCTTCAGATGCACGCAAACAGTCGTGAAGAAGTGAAAGAAGTTCGAGCAGGCGATATTGCTGCTGCGGTTGGCTTGAAAGATGTGACGACCGGTGAAACTTTGTGTGACCTAAAGAACATTATCACCTTGGAGCGTATGGAGTTTCCTGAACCGGTGATCTCTATTGCGATTGAGCCGAAGACAAAAGCTGACCAAGAAAAAATGGGTATTGCTTTGAGTAAGCTGGCGCAAGAAGATCCTTCTTTTAGAGTAGCTACCGATGAAGAAAGCGGTCAAACGATTATCTCTGGTATGGGTGAATTACATCTTGAGATCATTGTAGATCGTATGAGACGTGAATTTAGTGTTGAAGCTAACGTTGGTAAGCCACAAGTTGCTTACCGTGAAACCGTACGTCAGTCTATTGAACATGAAGCTAAGTTTGTTCGCCAAAGTGGTGGTCGTGGACAGTATGGTCATGTTTATATCCGTATCGAGCCACAAGAATCAGGCCTGGGTTATGAATTTGTTAATGACATTGTTGGTGGAGTGATCCCACGTGAATATATCCCTGCGGTTGACAAAGGGATTAAAGAACAAATGGAAAATGGTGTAATCGCTGGTTATCCTGTGGTTGACGTTAAAGTGACGCTTTACGATGGTTCTTACCATGATGTCGATTCCAATGAAATGGCATTTAAAATTGCAGGTTCCATGGCGTTTAAAGATGGCGCCAAGAAAGCGAGCCCTGTATTGCTTGAGCCTTTAATGAAGGTTGAGGCGGTAACACCTGAAGATTACATGGGTGATGTTATGGGTGACTTGAGCCGTCGACGTGGTTTGCTTCAAGGTATGGAAGATGCGCCAGCCGGTAAAGTGATTCGTGCTGAAGTACCCTTGTCAGAAATGTTTGGTTATGCAACATCCTTGCGATCTATGTCACAAGGGCGCGCAACGTACTCGATGGAGTTTTCTCGTTATGCAGAAGCGCCAGCGAACGTCGCACAAGAAATTATTGATAAAGCTTGATTTTATTTTAGATTCCACTGTAAAGAGAGGTGAACCGTGGCAAAAGCAAAATTTGAAAGAACGAAACCACACGTCAACGTAGGCACAATTGGCCACGTTGATCATGGTAAAACAACGCTAACAGCGGCACTGACGAAAGTGTTAGCTGAAAAGCACGGTGGCGAATTCAAAGCGTATGATCAAATTGATAATGCGCCAGAAGAAAAAGCGCGTGGTATCACGATCTCAACAGCACACGTTGAATACGAATCAGACAACCGACATTATGCTCACGTTGACTGCCCAGGCCATGCCGATTACGTGAAAAACATGATCACGGGTGCGGCGCAAATGGATGGTGCGATTCTTGTAGTGAATGCTGCTGATGGTCCTATGCCACAAACACGTGAACACATCTTGTTAGCACGTCAGGTGGGCGTACCTTACATCGTTGTTTACTTGAACAAAGCTGACATGGTTGATGATGCAGAGCTTTTAGAATTAGTTGAAATGGAAGTCAGAGACTTGCTAAGCAGCTACGAATTTCCTGGTGATGATACACCGGTGATTACAGGTTCAGCGCTTAAAGCGTTAGAAGGCGACACAAGCGATATCGGTATTCCTTCTATTATGAAGCTTGTCGAAGCGATGGATACTTACATCCCAGAGCCAGAACGTCCCATTGACCAACCTTTCTTGTTGCCGATTGAAGATGTTTTCTCTATTTCAGGTCGAGGCACGGTAGTAACAGGTCGTGTAGAACGAGGCATCGTTAAAGTCGGTGAAGAAGTTGAGATTGTTGGTGTTAAAGAAACACAAAAAACGATTTGTACGGGTGTAGAGATGTTCCGTAAATTACTAGACGAAGGTCGTGCTGGTGATAACGTAGGTGTTTTGTTACGAGGCACGAAGCGAGAAGACGTGGAGCGTGGTCAAGTGTTGGCACATCCAGGTACGATCACACCGCACACGAAATTCGAAGCAGAAGTTTATATTCTGACGAAAGAAGAGGGTGGTCGTCATACACCATTCTTTAAAGGCTATCGTCCACAGTTCTATTTCCGAACGACTGATGTAACAGGCTCGGTAGTATTGCCAGAAGGCGTAGAAATGGTAATGCCAGGTGATAACGTGAAAATGGTTGTTACGTTGCATGCACCGATTGCGATGGAAGAAGGTTTACGTTTTGCGATCCGCGAAGGCGGCCGAACAGTCGGCGCTGGTGTGGTTGCGAAGGTGATTGAATAACTAAGGTAGAATATTATGGCAAGTGTGAAGAAAAACCAAAGAATACGTATTCGGTTGAAAGGTTTCGATCATCGATTGATTGATCAATCAACACGAGAAATCGTAGAAACAGCAAAGCGAACGGGTGCGATTATTCGTGGCCCTGTACCTTTGCCAACAAAAAAAGAGCGTTTTACCGTGCTAACTTCACCGCACGTTAACAAAGATGCTCGTGATCAGTATGAAATTCGTACGCACAAACGTTTAGTTGATATTGTAGGCCCAACGGATAAAACCGTGGATGCCTTAATGAAGCTAGATCTTGCGGCGGGTGTCGATGTAGAAATAGTAGTAGATTAATTAATGAGTTAGGCTCTGGACGTGTTCCAACCCTAAAAAAGAAGAGGCAAAACAATGACACTGGGATTAATAGGAAAAAAATGCGGGATGACGCGTATCTTTACTGACGAAGGAACATCGATTCCCGTCACCGTTGTCGAGATACCGGCAAAACAATTTATCATTCAAATCAAAACGCCAGAAAAAGATGGCTATCAAGCATTACAAGTCACTGTAGACGAATGTAAGCCGAATCGTGTTAGTAAGCCGATGGCAGGACATTATGCGAAAGCTAATGTAGCGCCGGGTCGTCGTTTACACGAATTTCGCTTGCCAGCAGGGACTGACTTGAGTCAATACACCTTAGGTCAAGCATTAACCCCGGATCTTTTTAAAGTAGGTCAGAAAGTTGATGTTGTTGGCACAAGTAAAGGTAAAGGTTTTGCTGGCGTTATAAAACGACATCATTTTGCCATGCAAGACGCAACCCACGGTAACTCATTGTCACATAGAGCTCACGGTTCTATTGGTCAAAACCAATCGCCAGGTAAAGTATTTAAAGGCAAGAAAATGGCGGGGCATTTGGGTAGTGTGCGTCGTACCATGCAAAACCTTGAGGTCGTTAAAGTTGATCTTGAGCGTGGTTTGTTATTAATCAGAGGTTCAGTGCCAGGCGCCATTAACGGCGATCTTGTTATTCGTCCAGCAGTTAAAATAAAAGGAGCCGATGATGCAGCTTAATATTCTTTCGCAAAAAGACAGCTCAGCAAAAACAACGATGGATGTTTCAGACGCAGTGTTCGAACAGCCTTATAATCAAGACTTGATTCACCAAGTGGTCAATGCATGCCTAGCAGGCGCACGAGCCGGTACACAATGTCAAAAAACACGTGCTGAAGTACGTGGCGGTGGTCGAAAGCCTTGGAAACAAAAAGGAACAGGCCGTGCGCGAGCCGGTAGTATCCGTAGCCCAATATGGCGTTCTGGTGGTCGTGCTTTTGCGGCGAAACCACGAAGCTATGAGCAAAAAGTAAATCGTAAAATGTATCGAGGCGCGCTTCGTTCCATTTTCTCAGAACTTGTACGACAAGAGCGTTTAGTGGTTGTGGATGATTTCCAACTCGCTGAAGCAAAAACCAAACTATTAAAGCAAGAGCTTGATAGATTGGCGCTCGCTAATGTGTTGATTGTGGTTGATGAAATCAACATCAACTTGACATTGGCCTCAAGAAATCTAATCAAGGTCGGTGTGATCGAAGCAGCGTTGCTTGATCCTGTGGCTTTAATTCATTTTGAAAAAATAGTTGTAACGGCAGCGGCCTTAAAGCAGCTTGAGGAGCGTTTAGCATGAATCAAGAACGTTTAATGAAAGTGGTTTTGGGTCCTATCATCACAGAAAAGGCACAAATCATGGCGGACAAACGCCGTCAAATCGCATTTAAAGTATTGCCAACGGCAACCAAGCGCGAAATCAAAGGCGCGGTTGAATTGTTGTTCAAGGTTAAGGTGAAATCTGTTTGCACCATTAACCAAAAAGGCAAAGTCAAACGCAAAGGACAACATCCAACAAAACTGCAAGATTGGAAAAAAGCCTACGTTGCGTTGGAAGAAGGACATGATATTAGCTTTGCGGGAGCAGAGGCTAGTTAAATTTAGGTTGACTTTATGAGCGTTCAGGCTACAATGCCGCGCTTACAGGAAAAACATTGAAAGATAGGAGCGGAAGGTACAAATGTCAGTAACTAGAATGAAGCCGACTTCGCCAGGTCGTCGTTTCGTTACCCGAGTAACGAATCCTGACTTGCATAAAGGCTCGCCCTATGAGCCATTACTTGCGACGAAGAAGAGAACAGGTGGGCGTAACAACACAGGCCGTATGACGGTACGTCATCAAGGTGGTGGCCACAAACAACATTACCGTATCATCGACTTTAAACGTCTCAAAGATGGCGTGCCGGGCACGATAGAGCGATTAGAATACGATCCTAACCGTACTGCACACATTGCGTTGGTGCTTTATGCGGATGGTGAGCGTCGATACATTATTGGACCTAAAGGCCTTAAGGCTGGCGCACCGATTATGTCAGGTAAAGATGCACCGATTAAAGCGGGCAGCTGTATGACATTACGAGATATGCCCGTAGGTACCACGGTGCACTGTCTTGAACTCAAGCCTGGTAAAGGTGCTCAGTTAGCACGTAGTGCCGGCACATCAGTTCAATACATTGCGCGTGAAGGAACGTATGCAACATTACGATTACGCTCAGGCGAATTACGCAAAGTTTTGCTTGATTGCCGTGCAACGATCGGAGAAGTGTGTAATTCAGAGCATAATTTGCGTAGCTTAGGTAAAGCGGGCGCACAGCGTTGGAGAGGCGTTCGTCCAACGGTGCGAGGTGTTGCTATGAACCCAGTTGATCACCCGCATGGTGGTGGTGAAGGTCGTACATCGGGTGGTCGTCATCCTGTGTCGCCATGGGGTATGCCAACTAAAGGTTACAAAACACGTAAGAACAAGCGTACTGATAAGTATATTGTACGCCGTCGTGGTAAAAAATAAGGGGAGTTTTCGTGGCACGATCAGTTAAAAAAGGCCCATTCGTTGATGTAAGCCTAATGAAAAAAGTTGAGAAAGTGAGAGCAACTGGCGATAAAAAACCGGTTAAAACATGGTCTCGCCGATCAACCGTTACTCCAGACATGATTGGAATAACGTTTGCTGTCCATAATGGTAAGGTTTTTGTACCTGTGTATGTCACAGAAGATATGATTGGTCATAAGTTTGGTGAGTTTTCACCAACAAGAACCTATCGCGGCCATACAGCAGGCGATAAAAAATCAGGTAAAAAATAACGGTTTTCTTAAAGAGGTAATAAAGCAATGGAAACATCTGCAACATTGAAACATGTAAGATTTTCTGCGCAAAAGGGTCGCCTGGTGGCAGATCAAATTCGTGGACTTGCTGTTTCAAAAGCACTGGATATCTTGGCCTTTAGCCCAAAGCGGGCGGGAGCCACCATAAAGAAAGTTTTAGAGTCAGCGATTTCTAATGCTGAACATAACTTTGGAGCAGATATTGATGAATTGAGGGTTTCAACCGTTTTTGTGAACGAGGGCCCGACGATGAAGCGTATGAGAGCTAGAGCAAAAGGTCGAGGAACCCGTATCCTTAAACGGACTTGTCATATTGTTTTAGCTGTATCTGATGATGAATTGGGAGATAGAGTATAATGGGTCAGAAAGTTAACCCTATAGGTATCCGTTTAGGTATCGTTAAGACAAGCGACTCTTGTTGGTATGCTGACACGAAACGATTCCCGGATGTTTTGCAAGAAGACTTAAAAGTAAGAGCACTTTTAAAGAAGCGTTTAACGCAAGGCACCGTGAGCCGTGTTAAGATTGAGAGACCTGCTCGCAATGCAAAGATTACAATCTACACATCACGTCCAGGCATGATTATTGGTAAAAACGGGAAAGAAATCGAAGAATTACGCCAAGAAATTGGTAGAATGCTAGGTATTCCCGTGCATATCAGCATTGAAGAAATTCGCAAGCCAGATATTGATGCAGTATTGGTTGCAGACAACGTTGCTCAACAGTTGGCTCGTCGTGTTGCCTTCCGTCGCGCAATGAAACGTGCGGTGAGTAACGCGTTGAGAGGCGGCGCCTTGGGTATCCGAATTGCTGTTAGCGGTCGTTTGGGCGGTGCTGAGATTGCGCGGACTGAGTGGTATCGTGAAGGTCGCGTGCCGTTACATACCTTGCGCGCTGATATTGATTACGGAACATCAGAGTCATTGACTACTTACGGGATTATTGGAGTTAAAGTCTGGATTTTCCGGGGTGAAATAATGGGTGATGCTTTTCAGCATCAAAAAGCTTCTCAGTTAAAAGAGAAAACAGCAAAAAAAAGCAGTAGGAGAGATTAATTATGCTGCAGCCAAAACGTAGAAAGTTTAGAAAAGATTTTAAAGGCCGTAATCGTGGTTTAGCGACTCGCGGTAATAAGGTGAGTTTCGGCACGTTCGGTTTGAAAGCGGTAGGTCGAGGTCGTTTAACAGCGCGCCAGATCGAAGCTGCCCGTGTTGCACTGACAAGGCACATGAAGCGCGGTGGGGACGTTTGGATAAGAATCTTCCCAGACAAGCCGGTTTCTAAGAAGCCACTTGAGGTTCGTCAAGGTAAAGGTAAAGGTAACGTCGAGTTTTACGTTGCGGTTATCCAGCCGGGCCGTGTTTTGTTTGAAGTTGAAGGCGTGACTGAAGATATAGCAAGAGAAGCATTTCGTCTTGCCGCAGCCAAGCTTCCACTAAAAGCAATCTTTGTTAAAAGAGAGGTAATGTGATGAATGCGAATGATCTAAGAACAAGATCGCCTGATGAGCTTCAGCAAGAGCTACTAGCGTTAACACGTGAACAGTTTAACTTGCGCATGCAAAAATCAACAGGCCAGTTAACTAAAACTCACTTACTGAAAGATGTGCGTCGCAATATCGCACGTGTTAAAACACTTATGAAAGAAATGGAAGGTAAACAGTAATGTCTGAGTTAGAAAGAACAAGGCAGCGAACAGCTGTTGGACGGGTCGTAAGTAACAAAATGGATAAGACCATCGTTGTGCTTGTCGAGCGTAGAGTGCCGCACAAAATGTATAAAAAGATTTTGACGCGTTCTCAAAAGTACCATGCCCATGATCCGGCCAATGAATGCACGATTGGCGATATGGTTAAAATTGGCGAAACTAAGCCGATGGCGAAGACCAAAGCTTGGGAATTGTTAGAAGTTATGGAAAAAGCCCAATAAAGTCGTGAGTAACGCTATTCATTGATTTGGTTAAATGCTATAATTGCGCCCCTCAAGAAATGGCAATGGAACTTTATTGTTTATTGTTGATAGAAAGAAGAAGATTGCGTAAAAAGAGCGCAATTTGGAGAAATTGAATGATTCAGATGCAGACAAAATTGAATGTTGCTGATAACAGCGGTGCTAAGCTGGTTATGTGCATCAAGGTATTGGGCGGATCACACCGACGTTATGCCCGTATTGGCGACATCATTAAAGTGAGTGTTAAGGAAGCTATCCCTCGTGGCAAAGTCAAGAAGGGTGAGGTTTTGGACGCTGTTGTTGTACGTACCAAGAAAGGGGTGCGTCGTGCTGATGGTTCTGTGATTCGTTTTGACAGTAATGCCGCGGTATTACTGAACGCGCAAAAGCAGCCGATTGGTACACGTATTTTTGGCCCTATCACGAGAGAATTACGTAAGCGGTTCATGAAAATCATTTCACTTGCGCCAGAAGTGCTTTAACGGGGATAAAAATGATGAGTAAGAAAATGGTAAGCAAGCAAAAACTCAAATGCCGTATTAAACAAGGCGATGATGTGATTGTGATTGCGGGTAAAGATAAAGGCAAACAGGGTTCAGTCAAGAAAATATCAAAAGCTGGCCGTGTTGTTAAGTTGTTGGTTGATGGCGTTAACCTTGTTAAAAAACATGTTAAAGCGAATCCACAACAAGGTGTTGAAGGCGGTATTATTCCTAAAGAGGCGCTACTTGATGTTTCAAACGTCATGATATACAACTCTTCCACAGGTAAGGCTGACCGTATTGGTTATAAATTAGCAGACGATGGTCGCAAAGTTCGATATTTTAAATCGACAGGCGAACGCATCGATTCAGAGTAAGGTAGAGATTAATGGCAAGATTACAAGCGTTTTACAAAAAGGACGTCATACCGAAACTCCTTAAAGAGTTTAAATATGATAACGTCATGCAAGTACCCAAGATCACGAAAATCACGTTGAACATGGGACTGGGCAAAGCCGTTTCAGAGAAAAAAATCTTAGAAGCAGCGGTGCGTGATATGACGACCATAGCGGGGCAGAAACCTGTCCAAACGTTAGCACGCAAATCAATTGCGGGCTTTAAACTTCGCGAAGGTTGGCCGATCGGTTGTAAAGTTACTTTGCGTAGTCACCGTATGTATGAGTTTTTAGATCGCTTAATTGCTATTGCGATTCCACGTATCCGAGATTTCCGTGGGTTTAGTATCAAATCTTTCGATGGCCGTGGCAACTATTCATTAGGCATTAAAGAGCAAATCGTTTTCCCTGAAATTGATTACGATAAAATCGATGCGATTCGTGGTATGGATATTACTATTACCACCAATGCGAAATCGAATGATGAAGCAAGAGCATTATTACAGGCATTTAGTTTTCCATTTAAAGAAAAGAACTGAGGAAGTCATTCATGGCGAAAGTTTCAATGAAGGAGCGCGAGAAAAAGCGCATTAAGATTGTAAAAAAACATGCAAAACGTCGGATTGCGCTCAAGGAAAGTATTCGCAAAGCGTATTTGACGGAAGAAGGGGCATGGGAGCTCATTGAAGCATTACAAAAAATGCCTCGAAGTGCTAGCCCGACAAGAGTGCAAAGGCGTTGCCGCACTTGTGGTCGCCCACATGCTGTGTATAGAAAATTCGGGTTATGTCGACTTTGCTTGCGTAAATTCGCAATGCAAGGTTTGGTTCCCGGTGTAGAAAAAGCCAGTTGGTAGAAGGTCGCAATTTATGAGTATGCAAGATCCAATTTCAGATATGTTAACAAGGGTGCGGAACGGCCAAATGGCTGAGAAGCAAACGGTTTCAATGCCATCTTCTAAAATGAAGGTCGCACTGGCGGTCGTTTTAAAAGAGGAAGGTTACATTACTGGGTATGACGTTTCAGAAAACGACGGCAAACCTCAGTTGAGTATTACCTTAAAGTACTTCCGCGGAAAACCCGTTATTTCTCTGGTTAAACGTGTCAGTAAACCAAGTATGCGTATCTACAAAGGTCACAATGCTTTACCGAAAGTATTGGGCGGTTTAGGTATGGCAATTATATCAACTTCTAAAGGCCTGATGACCGATCGTGCTGCACGTGCAGCGGGTATCGGCGGTGAAGTCATTTGTTGCGTTGAATAAAAAAGAGGGGATGAATGATGTCAAGAGTAGCAAAAAGTCCGGTAGAAATTCCGAGTGGCGTTGAAGTAAGTATCCAAGATCGTGTGATTTCAGTGAAAGGGCCTAAAGGGCAGCTTGAACATGCGATTCATCATTTTATTGATGTGGAACATAAAGACAATCGATTGCAGGTTGTTTCTAAAGAAAATGCACATAAAAATTGTGCAGGTTCAAAGAACACCATTAAAACGAATGTAGTTGCGATGGCAGGTACAACGAGAGCATTGATTAACAACATTGTCACTGGGGTGAGTAAAGGTTTTGAACGTAAGCTTCTGATGAAAGGTGTGGGTTATCGTGCACAAATGCAAGGGTCTAAGTTGAACATTTTAGCTGGGTTTTCACACCCTGTTAATTTTGAAGTGCCTGCTGGCATTACCATTGAAACACCTACGCAAACTGAGATTGTCATCAAAGGTATTGATAAGCAAGTGGTGGGTCAAGTAGCGGCAGATATTCGCCATATTCGTCCTCCTGAACCTTATAAAGGGAAAGGAATTCGTTATGCCGATGAAGTTGTGGTTATTAAAGAAACCAAGAAAAAATAGGTAGGCAGATATGTTGACTAAAAAACAGAGTCGGATGCGTCGTGGAAAAAAGACAAGACGTCGACAAGTAGAGCAAAATGTTATTCGTTTATGTGTACATAAGACACCTCGTCATATCTATGCACAACTGATTTCACCTGAGGGTGGACAGGTGCTTGCAAGCGCTTCAACGCTTGATAAGTCATTTAAAGCACTGGGTATCAACACAGGTAACGTTGAAGCAGCAAAGCAAATCGGACAATTGATTGCAGCGTCTGCGAAAGGAAAAGAGTTAGGGAAAGTGGCATTTGACCGCTCTGGTTTTAAATATCATGGTCGCATCAAGGCGTTGGCCGATGCTGCTCGTGAAGGTGGAATTGATTTTTAACAAGGTGAATATACATGGCAAGTGTTGAACAAAAAGCGCAAGTAGATTTAGATAGTCGCGTCGTCGATATACGAAGAACAACCAAGGTTGTGAAGGGCGGACGTGTTTTTAGCTTTGCAGCAGCCGTTGTTGTCGGTGATGGTAAAGGTAGAGTTGGCTATGGTCGAGGTAAAGCAAAAGAAGTTACAACGGCTATTCAAAAGGCCACCGAAGCTGCTCGTCGCAATATGCGAAGAATCAAGCTGAAAGGAACAACCTTGCATTATCCCGTAGTAACAAGATTGGGCGCTACAAAAGTGATGATGAAGCCGGCCTCAGAAGGTACGGGTATTATTGCTGGTGGAGCAATGCGAGATGTTTTTGAAGTATTAGGCGTCAGTAACGTCTCTGCGAAAATAACGGGCTCAGCAAGTCCTATTAATGTGATCCGAGCAACGATTCACGGTCTGACAAATATGCAGTCACCTGAAGAGTTTGCTGGAAAGCGCGGAAAAACAGTTGAAGAAATTGTAGGATAAGAGAAATGGCAGAGCAAAAACGATTAAGATTAACTTTGGTTAAAAGCAAAATTGGACGTCTTCAAAAACATAAAGATTGTTTAAGAGGTCTTGGCTTGCGACGTATGCACCATACCGTTGAAGTCATTGATACACCTGATAATCGAGGCATGGTAAACAAAGTGTCTTATTTACTTAAAGTCGAGGAAGTATAACGATGTACCTTAATACGATTAAACCAGCAAAAGGTTCAAGAAAAAAATCAGCTCGGCTTGGGCGTGGTATTGGTTCAGGCTCCGGTAAAACGTGTGGACGCGGTCATAAAGGGCAGAAAGCACGTTCAGGCGGCTACCATAAAGTAGGTTTTGAAGGCGGACAAATGCCTTTACAACGCCGATTGCCTAAGTTTGGTTTTACTTGCCTTAAAGGTCGCTTCTCAGAAGAAGTTCGGTTATCAACGTTAGCCAAATTGGACGTTGACGTTATCGACATTAACGCATTGAAACAAGCGAATATTGTGCCTTACCTTACGAAACAAGTTAAAATTATTTTATCAGGCGAAATCAGCAAAGCTGTGACTATTGCTCCTGACGTGCGTGTGACGAAGGGTGCCAAGGCAGCCATCGAAGCTGCAGGCGGAAAGGTTGAAGAATAATGGCAGCTGGACAAGGAATGAAACCACCCTCTATCTCTAAAAACGGACTCAAAGAGCTGAAGCATCGCTTCATCTTTCTTTTGGTGGCTATGTTTGTCTTTAGGGTCGGATCTTATATCCCTGTTCCTGGTCTTGATCCGGTGAAGTTGGCGCATTTATTTCACCGTGAAAGCAACAGTATTATTGGCTTATTCAATGTATTCTCCGGTGGTGCGTTATCGCGTTTCACGGTCTTTGCACTGGGTATCATGCCTTATATCTCCTCTTCTATTATTATCCAACTTTTTACAGCGGTTGTACCCAAGTTAGAAGCGCTCAAAAAAGAAGGTGAAGCAGGACAACGCAAGATTAACCAATACACGCGTTACGGCACATTACTTCTAGCGGCTTTCCAGGCCATCGGGATTACCAAAATGCTTGCAGCGCAAGGCATTGCGTTAAATCCGAATTTTGCGTTCTATTTTATAGCAACAGTTACCCTGGTTACAGGCACCATGTTTTTGATGTGGCTTGGCGAACAAGTGACTGAATACGGTATTGGTAACGGTATCTCCATGATTATTTTTGCCGGTATTGTCTCAGGCTTTCCATCCGCCATTGCACGTACCTTAGAGCAAGTACGACAAGGGCAGTTGCAGGTCATTACCTTAATGCTAATTGTTGCGATTGTGCTTATTGTCACGGCGGTTGTGGTATTCATTGAGCGCGGTCAGCGCCGTATTAAGATTAATTACGCACAGCGGCAAGTGGGTCGCAAACTGTATTCCGCGCAATCCTCACATTTACCATTAAAGGTCAACATGTCAGGTGTGATACCCCCTATTTTCGCCTCAAGTATTATTATGTTTCCCGCCAGTATCGCCCAGTGGTTTGGCAAAGGCAGCGGCTGGATGAGCACGGTTGCTATGGTGCTTCAACCAGGCCAACCCTTGTATATGCTCTTTTACGGCGGCGCGATTCTCTTTTTCTGCTTCTTTTATACTGCGGTTGTTTTCAATCCACGTGATACAGCAGATAACTTGAAAAAATCAGGTGCATTTATCCCAGGTATTCGCCCAGGTGAGCAGACAGCTAAGTACATTGATTTGGTGATGTCGCGATTAACACTGTTTGGCGCGATTTATTTGATATTGATTTCCTTGCTACCGCAATTTTTGATGCAAGAATGGAATGTCCCCTTCTATTTTGGTGGTACATCCTTGCTGATTGTTGTGGTTGTTGTGATGGATTTTATGGCGCAAATCCAATCACATCTGCTCTCTCAGCAGTATGACTCGCTCATGAAAAAATCGAGTCTACGGGGCAAGCGCACATAACTGTATAAACGAATTGAGGATAGACCCATGAAAGTAAGAGCTTCAGTAAAAAAACGGTGTCGTAACTGTAAAATTATCAAACGCGGTAAAGTGATCCGTGTGATTTGTAAAGACCCAAAACACAAGCAACGACAAGGGTAAATTTCTTGTTCGGAGCTTGCAAATAGTGGGCAGTAAGGGTATCATCGCGTCCTTATGTCGAAAGACGAAAAGAATAGGGCGGAGAGCTGGAGTATCGTTCAAAATAAGAACAATAACAGGCTTTCATGATGGTATAAAGAGTAAAACGATTAGGTTAGGAGTAAGTTGAATGGCACGTATTGCCGGCGTTAATTTGCCTTCGCAAAAACATATTTGCATTGGCTTAACTGCAATTTTTGGTATTGGTCGTAAAAATGCGATGGTGCTTTGTCTTGCAGCAAAGATTAGTCCTGAAAGGAAGGTAGGCGAATTGACTGAAACGGAGCTCGAATTGCTTCGAGATAAGATTTCAGCCTACACGATTGAAGGTGATTTACGTCGTGAAGTTTCCATGAATATCAAGCGATTGATGGAATTGGGTACTTACCGAGGTGTACGTCATCGTCGTGGACTGCCCGCACGAGGACAGCGAACGAAGACGAATGCGAAAACACGCAAAAGACGCGGAAAGAAAAAGTAAACCCGATTTAGAGGACAGGAAGATATACAATGGCTAATGTTCAATCAAAGAGTGTTGGAAAAACAAAGAAGAAGGCAAAACGTCAAGTCGTAGACGGTATTGTTCATATTAAAGCTTCTTTTAACAACACGCTTATCACTATTACAGATAGACAAGGTAATGCTATTGCCTGGTCGAGTTCAGCAAGTTGTGGCTTTAGAGGCTCTCGTAAGAGTACGCCGTACGCCGCACAGATTGCGTCAGAAACGGTCGCGAAGAATGCTATGGAACGATACGGTTTGAAAAACGTTGATGTCAAGCTCAGAGGCCCAGGTCCTGGACGTGAATCAGCGATTCGAGCATTATCATCAGCTGGACTGAAAATATTATCCATCGAAGATGTCACGGGAATCCCTCATAACGGGTGCCGTGATCCTAAAAAACGTCGTGTATAGAGAGAAGGTGAAAAAACGTGGCAAGAGATTTTAGCCCGAGAGGCAGACTACAAAAACGCGAACAACAGGACTTAGACCTGTTTAGCGGTATTACATCCATTGAAGCAAAGCATAAAGTTGGCGTAGCGCCAGGTGTGCACAGTGCACGCCGTTCAAAGCTTTCTGATTACGGCAAGCAGCTTCGTGCGAAACAAATGGTTAAGCGCATTTATGGTGTCTTGGAAAAACAATTTAGAAACTATTTTAAAGAGTCATTCCGTCGTAAAGGTTCTACCGGTGAAAACTTATTGAAGCTTTTAGAGCAACGGTTAGATAATGTTGTTTACCGCATGGGCTTTGCAAAAACAAGAAAAGAAGCACGCCAATTGGTTGGACATAAATCAGTGCAGGTGAACGGTCAAACAGTGAATATAGCGTCTTATAACGTTGAGCCCGGTGATGTTGTGGCTATTCGCGAAAAAGCGAAAGCACAAATGCGCATCCAAGAATCCATTGGCTTGGCAAAACAACGCACACCGTCTGAATGGTTAGACATTGATTATGATAAATTAGAAGGTGTTTTTAAAGTTGTGCCAGATCGCTCTGACTTGTCACCTGAAATCAATGAGCAGTTGATTGTTGAGTTGTATTCTAAGTAATTGGTAAACCAATAGTATTTTTTGAAGGGGTATATATGTTCAGTAACCATTGTCAGTATTTGACACCGCAAAAAATTAAGATTGAATCGGTCAATCCATTTAAGTCTAAAATTGTTTTGGAACCTTTCGAGCGCGGTTATGGCCATACGATGGGTAACGCTTTGCGCCGTATTCTTCTTTCATCCATGCCAGGTTGCGCAGTAACCGAGGTGAAGATCAAAGGTGTTTTACACGAACATAGTAATATTACTGGCGTTAGAGAAGATGTCGTTGAAGTCTTGCTAAACCTGAAAGGTTTAGCGGTTAAATTGCATGAAAAAGACGAAACGGTTTTACGCATCAATAAAAAAGGCCCTTGTGTTGTCACAGCGGCTGATATTGAAGGTGATCATGACGTTGAAATCGTCAATCCTTCACAAACCATTGCACATCTTGCTGCCGAAGGCGAACTTGTCATGGAAATGAAAGTTGCACGTGGCCGTGGTTACGAGCCCGTAGTTAATCGTTTTCAAGATGAAGAAGAAGAGCGCCCGGTCGGTATGTTGCATGTTGATGCAGTGTATAGCCCTATCAAGCGAATTTCTTATTCTGTTGAAAGTGCTCGTGTTGAGCAGCGTACTGACTTGGATAAACTCGTTTTAACCGTCGAAACAAACGGAACGATTGATCCAGAAGATGCTATTCGTCGTGCTGCGACAGTATTGCAACAGCAACTGTATGCGTTTGTTGATTTAGACAGCAGTATTCTTCAAGAGCCTGAAAAAATAGAAGACGAAATTGATCCAGTGTTACTACGACCTGTAGAAGATCTGGAGTTAACGGTACGTTCAGCTAATTGCTTAAAAGCAGAAGCGGTGAATTACATCGGTGATCTTGTGCAGCGCACAGAAAACGATTTATTAAAAACGCCTAACTTAGGTAAGAAATCACTGAACGAAATTAAAGATGTGCTCGCATCGCGTAGCTTGTCATTAGGTATGCATCTTGAAAACTGGCCACCGTCATTTTTACAACAAGATAGAGACGATAAATAATTATTGAAATAGGAAGGTAAAAAGCTATGCGTCATCGTAAAGCAGGTAGAAAACTTAATAGAAACAGCAGTCATCGACGAGCGATGTTCCGTAATATGTCAGCGTCTTTGATCGAGCATGAGTGCATCAAAACCACCGTTGCCAAAGCCAAAGAATTGCGCGGTGTTGTTGAGCCATTAATCACGTTAGCAAAAACCGATACACTTGCTAACCGTCGTCTAGCATTATCAAGAATGCCGGACAAAGAAATGGTAAAGAAATTATTCAATGTATTAGGCCCTCGTTTTGCTGAACGCCCTGGTGGATACTTGCGTGTCTTAAAGTGCGGTTTCCGTCTTAATGACAAAGCACCGATGGCGATTGTTGAGTTGGTTGAGCGCACTGAAGAAGTCGCTGCTAAATAACACAATATTTAACATTGATACATCCGTTTATGAGCCTCGGTTTTCCGGGGCTTTTTTGTTAGTTGAGAAAAGTAAGATCGTATGTTAATGTGGTGCGTGGTAAGCCCCCGAAAACCCCACCTACCGAAGACAAGGAAAACAGCTTACAGAAGAGCTCGATCAATGGTATTGGGCAGAAGAGCTGCAGGATCAACCTCCTTTCTGCGCATGCGATGAACCTGAGTT
>Ga0233428_1000794_pt1 | contig 39203 bp, 28 predicted proteins | sample SI_118_April2016_4_FD_179890 | JGI IMG/M metagenome (GOLD analysis project Ga0233428, IMG submission 179890) | Seawater microbial communities from Saanich Inlet, British Columbia, Canada - SI_118_April2016_120_MG | ecosystem: Environmental > Aquatic > Marine > Inlet | place: Canada: British... | reverse complement strand
GCCTTCGTCAACCGTGAACTCGTCATGGCCATGCTGAGCCACGGTGACACGGACATTGGGCTGATCCCATTTGAAGTCGATCAGTTTGGCGTCGAGGAGGATCCGCGTTTCCAGGTGCTTGCAAGCCGCATGGGACAAGGACTGGAAGAGGCCGATGTCCACGTCCGGCATCGCTGGCCACCTGATCTGGAGCGCCCTGCCACGGGGCGTCACGTACTCATGCAGCCATGGGAATTTGGTAGTGTGCCCGTCAGTTGGGTGGAGGCGGTTGCGGATGGCCGTGTCGATCAGGTCTGGGCATATACGAACTATGTGCGCAACTGCTACATCAGCAGTGGCGTCGACCCCAGGCGCGTAGCGGTGGTTCCACCCGGCGTGGACCCGGAGCGTTTCTGTCCGGGGCTGACTGCTCACGAAGTGGTCGATACGAAGGCGAGTTTCAGGTTCCTCTTTGTCGGTGGTACGCTGCACCGAAAGGGGATCGATGTGCTGCTGCAGGCTTTCGGTGCAGAGTTTGGTTGCGACGAGGATGTTGCCCTCGTCATCAAGGACATGGGCGTCCATACCTTCTACGATCAGCAGACAGCGGGAGAGGCCATTGAGAAGCTGCAAGCTGATCCCGATTGTGCCGAGATTCAATATCTGACGCAAGATCTACCCGGCGATCAGATCCCACGCCTCTATGCCGCATCTGACGCTCTGGTCCATCCCTATCGCGGCGAGGGCTTTGGGCTGCCCGTCGCCGAGGCGATGGCGTGCGGTCTGCCTGTGATCCTCACACGAGGTGGGGCATGCGATGACTTCTGCCCCGAGGAGATCGGCTACTTCGTCGACAGCACCCGCGAGCCCGTGATTTTTGGTGGTGAAGAAACCGCTGGTCAAGCATGGGAGCTGGAGCCCGATCTTGCCTCCCTGCGACAACAGATGAGGCACGTCTTCACCGAGCGCAGCGAGGCCCATCGTCGTGGCGTGCGTGGAATGGCACACATTCACTCCCATTTTACCTGGGCTGATTCGGCGCACAAAGCACAGGAGGCCCTCGAGGCGCTCAACAAGCTCCCGCTCACTCCCGACGCTCTTCCCCAGGCCATCAAGGCGGCTGCCATCATTCTGGGCGAAGCGCCAACGCACGAGACAGATGCTGCGCTCGAATTGATCGTCGGCGCTCACGCTCGGTATTCAGTCAGTCTAGAGGACGAGCATGTATTGGGGGAACAACTCGACGCGATTCGGTCAAATGTGGATGAGGACGTGTCGTTGGTGTTCATCCTCGCCCATGATGTCGAGATGGATCCTGCAGACGTGCGTTCCTTGATCGCTCACTTTGAGACGGTAGATCGCCTTGGTCTGCTGATCCCGGACCGCGTCTCCGGTGTGATGGGCAATGACATCGCAGAAGTTTCAATTTCGGCGATCGTCGACAGCCCCTGCGTCGTACTTCGTGCCTCCGCGTTGGCAGAGGTCGGTGGCTTCGATGTGGGCTTTGCATCCATTGCTGTACTGGCAAATCTGGCACGGGCCCTGCGCCGACGAGATTGGAAGATCCAGGCTGCTGAGGAGGTCGTCGTCGAAGATCCCGCGGATGAAGAAACAGTCGCACTGACGGCAGGATGGGCAGCGACTGATCTGTGTGGCAGAGAGGTCGCTGCCGTGGCGGCCCTTGAAGAGGGCGATCGGCGACGCACTGGCGGTGATACAGAAGGGGCTATTGAATGTTACGAGCGCTCCCTGGCTGCAAAGGAAGACTTTGTTGAGGTCTTGCTCGTGCTCGCAGATGCGTGCCTGGATGCGGGACGTCCCACAGATGCGGCGGCCGTCGCAGCCCGTCTGACCAACATCGATCCGACGTCCGCATGGGCGCAGAATTTTAGTGCGCTCGTGCATGCGCGCGCCGGTGATACCGAGGCGGCACGTACAGGATTCGCCACTGCTGTCGAGTTGAATCCCGATCTTGCGGAGGCGCGTGTGAATCTCGCGGTGATGGCGTGGGAGGCGGGGGAGACGGACACGGCCCTTGAACATTTTCGACATGCGAGCGACCTGGATCCTTTCAATCGCGACTTGATCTGCAATCTCGGACTCATCTATACGCAGACGGGCGATACCCGCGAAGCCGTCGATCTCTATCTGGCGTATCTGGCGCAAGTGCCTGAAGATGTGGAGGTCCTTGGCCGACTCGCTGAAGTACAGCTGCTGAGACAAGAGGACGCTGACGCGCGTGCTACGGCGGCGCGCCTGCTTCAGATTGATCCGGAACACGCTCGCGCCCGATCGATTCTACAGCAGCGGGCCGAATCAGGCTGATGGCGAAGAAGAAGAAAAAAACTCAGAGAAAACGACGCACCAGTGGCAATCTGCAACTGTCGCTGTGTTTGATCGCACGCGACGAGGCGGACTTTCTTGATCGTTGCCTTGCCAGTGTCCAGGGTCTTGTCGATGAAGTGGTCGTCGTCGACACCGGGTCGCGCGATGGCACCAAAACCGTCGCCCGTCGCCATGGCGCAAGATTATTCTCTCACACATGGACTGGGGATTTCTCCGAAGCGAGAAATGCTGCCATCGAGAGAGCTCGCGGACAGTGGATTCTCGTGCTCGACTGTGATGAGATCCTTGCACCTCGAGACCACGAATCCCTTCGTTCGTTGCTCACAGATGACAGCGCCGACGCCTACCGCCTGACGACGCGAAACTATGGCAACGATTCGGGGCGTGATCAGTGGCATATAAGTGAGGGAACCGACTACGCAGTTGAAGAGAAGAGCTATCCGGGCTGGTTTCCGACGACGAAGGTTCGACTCTGGCGCCGCCAACGGCAGACGCGTTTCCGCGGCACCGTGCACGAATTGGTCGAGCCCTCTCTGCAGGAAAGTGGGCAGCGAATTGGCGACAGCCTCGTGCCGATTCATCACTACGGCTATGTGGAAAAGGAACGGTCATCAGATCGCTACGTTGAAGCGGGGGAGCGCAAGCTCGCGCAGAATCAGGACGATCTGCAGGCGCGTTACGAATTGGCGATCGCCTATCGTGATGCAGGACGCCTGGCAGAGGGGCTTGAGCAGATTCGTCATGTCGAGAAGGGCATGGCGGGGCAAGAGGCTACAACCTCCGGCTATCTGGAAATAGACAACGTTGATCTGGTACATGCCGATTTGCTCGATCGTTCAGATCGATTGGCAGAAGCCCTGCAGGTGACGAGCCGCGTCCTCCTGCGGACACCCGATTCCGCCACGGCCCACAACAATACCGGTAGTCTGCTGACTCGCCTTGGTAGACACGAAGACGCTCTACAGTCCTATCGTCGTGCCCAGCAGTTAGCTCCCGACCACGATGTCATCGCGGAAAATCTTGCGAAAGTAGAGCGCCACCTTGCCGGTGTTGCGCACACACCACTGGCCCAAGATGGTGGAACGAAGAAAGTCCACAAACTGAGCATCTGTCTCATTGCCCGCGACTGTGCTCGGCAATTGGATCGCTGTCTGAAGAGTCTGGCAGGCATTGGCGACGAGATCGTCGTCGTGGACACTGGATCGACAGATGGCACAGTGGCAGTCGCCGTGAGCCACGGCGCGAAGATCGGCCATTTCCCCTGGTGCGATGACTATGCAGCGGCACGCAATGAGTCACTGAATCTGGCGACGGTAGGGGATTGGATCCTGTGGCTGGATGCCGACGAGTTCCTGCAGCCTGAGGATCGTGACAAAATACGCAGAGCCAAGCAACTGACTCCTGATCAAGCGCTGCAGTTCACTCTCGTGAATACAGAAGGAGCGGACCGCACCAGCTTTCGTCAGATCAAGATGTTCCCGCGACGCGACGATCTGCGGTTTGAGCGTCCCGTGCATGAGACCGTCCTCGATAGTGTGCGGCGTCTAGGACTGCCTCTGCGGCACACCGATGTGCGAGTCATGCACACAGGGTATGCCGATCCGGAGACGGTTGCTCGTAAGAGCGCCTACTATCGGCGCTTGATGGAGGACTGGTCGGCAGACCACCCGGAAGACCTTGATGTCTGCTTTCGTCTTGGCCACACGGCGTACGTGGAAGGCGAAAAACCACAGGCGATCCAGTTTTTTGATCGTGTCCTTAATACACCTGCGCCGATCGAACCCCGATCGTTGGAGCGCCATGCAGCTGTATTCCGCGGCCGCTGCCGACTGGAGACGGGAGATTTCGTTGCCGCGATTCCGGACTTCGAGCGGGCATTGGCCATCGAGTCGGGGGATGTCTTCGCCCACGCATCGATGGGAGACGCACTGACCAAAATGGGTGAATACGCCCGAGCGCGTGAGCATCTATTGCAGGCCCTCGACGGTGAGATTGATGGCAATTTTCCTTTGGATACGGTGCTGATCGAATACAGCACGCGTTTTTTCCTTGGGCAGTGTCTGGCGGCCATGGGTGACCACGCAGAGGCCGCCAAGGCATTGGCTGCGGCTCACGAACTGCAACCGGAGCGCAGCGAAGCGGCGGCGGCCTTGCGTGAACTGCGCCCCAGTCTCGCCGGCAAACCACTGGCAGCGTCGCCGAAGGATCGAACCAGCTATGCAAGTCTCGAGTCGTCGGCAACGGTGACGGATGTAGAGCAGACGAATCCAGACGCTCGTCTCACCCTTTGTATGATCGTGCGCAACGAAGAAGAGCGTCTGGGCAACTGCCTCGAGAGTGCCAAGGACGTTGTCGATGAAATCGTCATCATTGATACGGGATCGACGGACGGAACTGTCGATATTGCACGCAGCTATGGAGCTGTGCTGGGGACTTTTGAGTGGTGTGACGATTTTTCTGCGGCGCGCAATCAGTCTCTGCAGCTAGCCACCGGCGACTGGATCATGTGGCTCGATGCGGACGATCTGCTGCCCGTCGAGTTCCATCAGCCGATTCGACGTCTCGTGGCCGGCTCACGTGATCGTTCCTACTTCTTTGTTCTTGACGACCAAGGCTACGAGAGTGTGTCCTGCTTGCAGATGCGATTGTTTCCGAATCTCGAGGGCATCCGCTTTGAGATGCCGATTCACGAACAGGTGACTCCCTCTCTGGGCCGGCTGGGTATCGATATGCAGCCGACGGACATTCGTGTTGTGCATACGGGCTATACCACGCCCGAAGTAGTCCACGAGAAGAAGCGGCGGTATCTCGGCATTATGGAGCGCTGGCTGCAGAAGCATCCCGGTGACTATATCGTCCGCTCGCATGTGGCTCTCACGTACCACACGACCGGCCGTGGTGAGGAAGCGATCGCAGCCTATCGCCATATCCTCGAGCAATCCAAGTGTCTTGCCGACCACAACTACGTCATCTATACGACGGCTCTGCTTTTCCTTGGGCGTACCTATCTCAAGATGGAGCAGGTTGAAGATGCGCTGCACTGGATTGGGAAAGCCTACGACTTTGACCCCGATTACATCCTGAGTTGCTTTTCGATGGCTGAGGCGAATCTTGCAGCCCAGAAGTGGACGGAAGCGGTTGAAGCGGCACGCAGCGTCCTGAATGCCGACGTGCAAATGACGTTCTTTCCGATTGATCGGCAGGAACTGACCTACTCTAGTCTGTGTGTGTTGGGCCGAGCCCTGGCGCAGTTGGATGATATCGACGGCGCCTCCGAGGCGCTGCACCGCGCGACACAGACCACCGTTGTTCGGCGGAGCGAAGCTCTAGGCGTGTTGTCTGAGATCTACAAGGCAAGAGGGCAAGCAGATGAAGCCTACAAAGCGTTGACTGAGGCCCTGCTCATCTCACCCGACGACGCCAAGCATCGATTCAATCGTGGGATGCTGGATTTGGAAGCAAGACGCCTGGACCAGGCTGAGGAAGCCTTTATCAGTGTCCTCGCCGTGAGTCCGGGGTACGCCCCCGCCCTGATGAATCTTGGCTACATCGCCAAGACCGGGGGAGACATGGCAGCCGCTGAGCGCTGGTATCTGCAGGTTCTGGAGATGGACGCTGACAATGCCGATGGACACGCAAATCTCGGTCACCTCTATCTGACATTGGAGCGATTCATCGAGGCGGAGCGGCACTTAGCACGCGTGTACGCTCAGAAGGAGGATCTGCTCGATATTCAGCTCGGATTGCTGCAGGCGCAGTTGGCCCAGGGCAATTGGAATGCAATCCTGGCGCGCCAGGCGCTTGCGGCGATGACAGATTCTGGCACCCCTGATGTATCAACCGCTGCGAATGCCGCACCTGCATTGCTGCAGTTCGGCGTCGCTCTGGTGCACCGCAATGTGATCACCTGCGCTCAGATCGCCTTCTCCTGCGCTGTCCAGGCGGCCCAGATTCCAGGAAATCTACCTGGACCAGGTAGCGGCAATGCCATCATTCTACAGGCTCGAAAGTGCCTTGGGGAGCTTTTTATCACCCAGGGGCAGCCCTGGAAGGCAATTGCTGAATACGAGGCCCTCCTGCAGGCGGATCCGAAGGACGGAGAAGTCTTCGGGCGCCTTGGCGACTGTTACACCAAACTTGGTGTAGAAGACGCGGCACGAATGTGCTACGATCAGCGGGAGCAATTGGCCAAGGGGTAGCGAATTCGGCAAAACCTTCCTTCTCACGTGCTTTCAATGACCGTGGCTACCCTTATGGGGCGCCGCGGTTTTTCTGTTGTCGGTTTGAAACCTATCGACTACAAAACTTATAACTCGAGTAAAAACAGTAAAATACGGTCTTGATACCACTTTGGCTATCGTAGTTGGCACACCCCTTGCTAAACTCCGCGTGTGAATCCTGGCTTCCCCGTCCGGAAGCCGGAGCGCATACGTAAAAAGGCCTACTGGAGCAGACAAGAGTGTCCAGGGCCCACCAAGGACGGCCCGGCCTCATTAGGCCCACCAAGGAGGTAGACCATGCCGCTTCGACTCGGTACAAATGTTACATCGCTCAACGCCGGTCGACACCTGAACCGAAACGCTGGCGACTTCACGAAACGTGTAGAGCGCCTCTCCTCCGGACTGCGGATCAACCGCGGTGCCGACGACGCAGCTGGTCTGTCGGTCTCGGAAGGAATGCGTGCCGAGCTACTCGGTATGCGACAGGGTGTCAGAAATGCTGAACAGGGCGTCAGTCTCATTCAGCTGGCTGAAGGATCACTGAACGAGGTGAGCACCATGCTCACTCGTATGCGAGAGCTGGCTGTTACATCTGCCAACTCGACCATCAACGATTCAAACCGTCAGAGTCTGACGTCAGAGTTCAACCAGCTGACGGCGGAAATTGACCGAATCGCTCTCTCCACGACATACAATAAAACGGTACTGCTCACCGGCTTCGGCAACGCCGTCTCACAGGTAGGCACTGTATCCACCGCTCTGGCTGGCTTCGCCGGCGTAAGTGAGGTAGGCATCTCTGGAGCGGTTCCGGGGACCTACGTCTTTACGGACACGAGTGACCAGGACAACCAGATTACTCTGGCGGTCACGCTCCCGGATGGCACGAGTCTGGAGCAATCGATCGACGTTGGGGCAGCCCTCGACCGGGACAATGGCAAGAATGTCGTCGCCACAGGAACGACCTTCGTTGCGAACTTCGATCGTCTTGGAATGCAGGTCATTCTCAATGGATCTGACGTCCAGTCGGGGACGACCTTCAAGTCCACCGTCGCCAGTGGTCAGGCCGGTGTGATCGCCATTGCCAAAGCGGACGGTAGCACGGACTCCGTGACTGTTGGCGCGGGGCAGACGCTTGCCTCTATCCAGGCGGATCTGAACACGAAACTGAATACGCTGGATTCGACGGCATTTGCCCTGATCGACCCGATCACTGGTGAGTTGCATGTCGACACAGGTGAACTCACCGTCGAAGGTCTGCCGACCACGATCGGTGCCGTGGGTGCAAATTCCTATGAAGATGGGCGCCTGGATGGCAAGTCGCTTATCGTCGAAGCTGGCGAGGGGGGTGTGTTGCAGGTCGGCGCCAATGACAACGCCAACAACCGCATTTCTCTCAACATCGGGGATATGCGTGCCAGTGGAAATGTCCTGAATCTGACGGGCCTGTCCGTGGCCAATATCACCAGCTCCCGAGGGGCAATCTCCCGCATCGACACAGCCATTCTGGCTGTCGCCCGCCAGAGAGGCGACCTCGGCGCGGTTCAGAATCGACTCCAGTTCACCTCAGCGAACCTTGGAAATGCTATCGAGAATCTCCAGGCTGCTGAGTCTGCTATCCGTGATGCTGATGTGGCGGAGGAGATCTCGGCCTTCACAAGAGCCCAGATTCTGACACAGGCAGCGACGGCGATGGTTGCACAGGCTAATGCATTGCCACAGAATGCATTAACACTTCTACAATAAGTAGATCGGCAAGTAAGACAAGGTAGATTCAGGCGAGGGTAGTGCTCGCCTGAGTCGCCAGTCTCTCGAAGAAACAGCAGCGGCTCCTGAATACTAATTCAGGGGCCGTTTCTATTTGTGAGAGAAAAAGGTGAAGGTGTGCGGGGGAACGTCGATAATAGGCGTGTGATACCAAGTGCCACGAAGTAATAGGATGAACTGGAAAGCAGTAAACAAATAGGTGGAGTTCGCATAACTGAACTCATGCCCGCTGACCCATGAAGCACTCTCACGGAGGAGTGTAGTGCCTCGCTGGTCGGTCACAATCGGAGGTCGGAGATTCGGCTAAGTAGCCGAGTTTCCCCTACCATGACACGGAGGTCCATGGTATGCCCAACGCAATGAATGTGAACCACAATTTCGGCGCCATTAACGTGCGCCGGCATCTGAATACCAACATGAAGGACCAGAGCATGCGCCTCGAGCGTCTGTCCTCTGGCATGCGCATCAATAGCGCCGAGGATGACGCCGCCGGCCTGACAATTTCTGAAGGCTTCCGCGCTCAGATCACTGGACTGACGATGGGCGTCCGCAATGCCGAGCAGGGCTCGAATCTGCTACAGGTAGCAGAGGGCTCTCTCAATGAGGTGAGCAGTATGCTGATCCGCATGCGTGAGTTGGCCGTGCAATCGTCAAATAGCACCGTCAATGACAGGAATCGCGAATCGATTGAAGCGGAAGTCAGTCAGCTCAAGTCTGAGATCGATCGCATCGCCCAGTCGACCGTATACAATGATCAGACCATCCTCACCGGTTTTGGGGCCCGTGCAGACGAGACGATCTCAACGGCGATCACGGATGAAGCCATGACCGGGGTTGCCCGTGTATCGACATCCGGAACTCCTACTGGCACATACACATTCGTCGATGCTGGCCTTGATGGTGAGCTCACGCTGGGAAACGGGACGGTGACCCAGACGATCAGCATGACGACGCAACTCGACACAGGGCTGAATGTCGCCACAGGATCGACAGTGGTAGCCAATTTCGATCGCCTCGGTGTCCAGGTGACACTTGCCGGTCATGGGGCATCCTCAAATACAACGGGAAGCTATGTGGACGGCGAACTCGACGGCAAAACCATCGTCATTGTCGGTGGCACGGGAGGGTCATTCCAGGTTGGCGCCGACAATGTGGTCGAGGATCGAATCGAGGTAGGAATCCAGGATATGCGCGCTTCGGCGGCTTTCCTGAATCTGAACTCAGTTTCTCTATCAACACAGTTCTCTTCACGGACGGCGATTACGCAGCTCGACCAGGCAATCGGCAAGGTTGCCCAGGTTCGTGGTGACCTTGGTGCTGCGATGAATCGTCTACAACACACGATCAGTTTTACCGAGGGCTCGATCGAGAACAATACAAATTCGGAAGGCTCCATCCGCGACGCCGATATCGCCACGGAAGTGACCGCATTCTCCAAGATCCAGGTCATGACCCAGGCGGCGACATCGATGCTTGCTCAGGCGAATCTCACTCCGCAAGGCGCCCTGCAGTTGATCGGGAACTAGAATCCGGCAACTACTTCCGCCCCAGGGGAATACAAGGCCCAAACCACAGCACTCACCCGGGCAAAATACACGACAACTCATCGGGGTCCTCCAACTATCTGGAGGACCCCGATTCAAGTTTGGTGGGCAGCGGTCGATAAACAGAAGTAGATCATGTAAACGAGCAAAACCATCGTGAATGGACAAGGCCCCCGTCTTGGCCTGACACGCTGACCGGCGTTGGAAGGGAGGGGATCCCTTCAGATAGGTCGATTTTTCCGGTTAAAGATTAACGCTTCGTTTGCCGATAGATTCAAAAGAACCAAGGTTGCATCGGAATAAACTACCCTTAGTAACCATTCGTCCATTGGATCCCCGTCCCGGGATCGCAGAACAAGGAGGCAACCGCACCACGCCCCACTGAACAGGATGTAGAAGTTTGAATATGGTTGGTCCACGGATCGATCGGAACAGGTATGCAGCAGCCGCGTTGGGGAACGAGGCAGCTTAATTCGACTACGGCAAGGATGCCGTTTGGCGATGAGATCATCAAGGAGGAACGACGAACATGCCGCTCCGTGTGAATAACAACATTGCCGCTATCAATTCTCGGCGGCACTTGAATGCGAACAACAAGACTCTGACTACGCGCCTCGAGCGTTTGTCTTCAGGGTTGCGGGTCAACCGTGCTGCGGACGACGCAGCAGGATTGGCCATCCGTGAAGGAATGCGGGCTGAGATCGCCGGATTGAGGATGAACGTCCTCAATGCTGAGCAGGGTACCAACCTCATTCAGGTAGCAGAAGGCTCTCTCAACGAGGTCAATGCTGTCCTGATCCGTATGCAGGAACTGGCGACGCAGTCGTCGAACTCAACGGTTAACGACGAGAATCGTGAAGCGATCCAGGCTGAATTCTCGCAGTTGACCTCAGAGATCGACCGTATTGCGCAGGCCACGATCTATAACAAGCAAAATCTGCTCACTGGCTTCGGTAACACGATTACTTCTGCATCTACCGTCGTCACAGGCAGTGCCACCAGTGGTGTCACGAGGGTAAATATTTCCGGTGCTCAAGCCGGAACATACACCTTCACCGATGCTGGTGCTGACTCGACCATTACCCTTGGTAACGGCACAGTCTCGCAGACCATCTCGATCGGTACGATCCTCGATGGTACGCAGGTTGCTACTGGAACTCAGGTAGTGGCGAACTTCGATCGTCTTGGCGTGCAGGTTACCCTCGCGGGTGCCGGTGTCGCTGGTGCCACCGGCAACTATGTCGATGGTGACCTGTCCGGACAGAACATTATTGTCGAGCAGGGGACGGGTGGTTCGTTTCAGGTCGGTCCGAAAGACCGCGCCTTTAACCGGATCGAAGTCAACATCGGCGACATGAGCGCTACCGGTAACAATTTGAATATGACCGGCGCGTCCGTGGCAACGATTTCGACATCTCGAACGACGATTACACAGATCGACTCGGCGATCCTGGCTGTGTCACAACAGCGTGGTGAACTGGGTGCGTTCCAGAATCGACTCAATTTCACAATTGCCTATACGGAAAATGAGATTGAGAACATTCAAGCCTCGGAGGCGTCTATCAGTGATGCTGATATCGCCGCCGAAGTCACGTCCTTCACCCGAGCTCAGATCCTGTCGCAGGCCGCGACAGCGATGTTGGCTCAGGCGAATGTGCTTCCGCAGAACGCACTGTCCCTGCTGCAGTAAAGTTGGAGACTCGCGTTTCTGCACAGGATGTGGATGGATGATCGGGTGGTGGTGCCGTGAGGCACCACCACCTCTCACCACAACGCGAGACAAAGACCGAAACAGGGAAAAACACAGGGTAATTAGAAGTGAAAGAGTTCAACGGGATGTCCATGACAGAGAGGTTACCAATGGACCCAATCAGCGCCACTAAGGTCGTCGGCGCCGTATCCCATGAGAACTCCAGATCTTCTCCGAGGCCGCGGAACAATGCTGGAGTATTCTCCAGTGGCACCGCCCAGGTAGCAGATACCAGGGCAGCCAGTTCGGCGGCGGCACAGCCTGCAGAGATTGAGGTTGTTCAGCAGCTCGCAGCCGAACTCGGAGACGCACTTAGCCAGAGCCAGGGAGATCTATCGGTTTCGGTGGATCAAGATTCAGGCACGGTGATCATGCGTATTACCGACGAAGTAACTGGAGAGATCGTCAAACAGTTTCCAGCAGAAGAGCTTCTCAAGGTCGATAAGAGTATGGAGAAGATCGTAGGACTTCTCATCGACGATCTGGCATAGCAAAAAATGAAGCAAGGACACCTTTGCTTAAGCGCGCCGCTTCGCCCCAGCGGCGCGCAACGCGAGGCAAAGGATCACTGGCATGATGCCGGCGAGCACGTCCTCAAAAAGTACGACAGCGCAGTGGGGGCAGCAGATGACCCTTGCTGCGCCGTCGTCATTCGCGCACTTCGAACTACCCATGATGGGCTACGGAGGCGCCAGGAATAGCGATGTCCCAAGGAATAACATTTCAAGGTTTGGGATCCGGCTTAGACACGGGATCCATCATCGAGCAACTCGTCGCGATCGAGCAACGCCCCGTGACGCTCATTCAAGAGCGTCAGGTGCGACTCGAAACGCAGAAGTTGGCGATTACCGACATCAATTCCTCTTTGCTCGGTCTCAAGAGCAAGGCTGAGAATCTGGCTGATGTCGACCTCTTCTCGATCACAAAGATCAATTCTTCCGACAGTTCGAAGGTCTCTGTTTCGGCGACAAACGATGCAGCGGCCGGTTCGATCAATGTCGAGGTGAAGAATCTTGCCCAGTCCCGATCCCTGTCGTCGCGTTCATTTACGACAACAGACCAGGATCTGGGACTCGCCGGCGAATTCGTCATCAATGGCGAGAGCATCGAGCTTGAGGCCGAGGATGACCTGGTAGAGGTTCGCGACGCCATCAATGCTGCCGGCGCCGGCGTCAATGCTCAGATCCTTACTGTGGCTGACGGCGATAATCGTCTGATTGTCACGGCCGAAGAGGTTGGAGCTGCAGGATTTGATCTACGTGATGCGTCTAGCGAGGACGTGCTGCAGGGCCTCGGGCTTACTTCTGCGGCGACGACGGTCAAGAACACCTTCGCCGATGGTGCCCGTTCGATTCAGTTCCTGTCGGATACCGACAGCGTTGGCACACTGCTGAATCTTGGCTCGCCGCCGTCCGGAACGATCACGATCGCTGAGCAGGATATCAACATTGATCTGGCGACGGACTCGTTGACAGATATCGCCGACAGCATCAACGCTGCAGGAATCGCTGGTGTGACGGCTGCTGTAGGTAGCGTCGACGAAGGCGGGTTGACCCGCTATCAGCTGGAGATTCAGGGCACAACAGAGATATCCGACAATACGGGTGTTCTCGAAACGATGGGTGTTCTCGATTCGGGTGGCGCCGTCGTTGACGAGATTATTGCTGGCGCCGAAACCGATGCTTTCACGAGTACGACGACCGCCCTAGGATCGATGCTTGGACTGGGCACGGCTCCTCAGGGCACCATCTCCATTGCTGGACAGAACATCGCGGTCGATCTGGCCGAAGATAATCTCACGGACATTCAGACACGCATCAACGATGCTGGAATCGCCGGTGTGACGGCAACGGTGACGACCAGTTCCGATGAAGACGGCAACAGCCAGTTCCGCTTGCGTATCGATGGCACCAGCGACTTTGCCGACGATGGCAATGTCCTGGAGAGTCTCGGTGTGTTGTCCGGCTCCAATTCAGCCTTCGAATCTGTTGCACGGGTGCTGACGGCGAATGCGCCGAATCAGGCGCGTGGCGCGATCCTGAATCCGGTAGGCGCCAATGGCGCCAAGAGTGCCGAGGTGGCCAGCGACGCAGATCCTCTGTCCACGATCATCGGATCGACGGCCTCTGGCAATGTCTCGATTGCCGGGACCCAGGTTGCAATCGACCTGAATACGGATTCTCTCAACGACGTACGTGACAAGATCAACGCCGCAGGCATCTCGGGTGTCACGGCAACCGTGAATGCGACGGGGCCTGCAACGTTCGAGTTGGAAATCTCTGGCACTCAGGTCCTCGATGATGATGGTGATGTGCTGGCAGATCTTGGGATCGTCGGTGCCAATACGACAGCCAGCGTTGACACACGCTTTGGTGATATCGCCAACGGCAATGTGCAGGCGGGTGACACGATTAGTATCAGTGGTCGCAATCGTGATGGCGATCAGGTCGCCGGGACCTTTACGATCAGCAACAACAATCTGCGACTCGATAATCTTCTGAGCACAGTGGAGGGGCTTTTCGGCGGCGACGTAACCGGCTCCGTCGACGCCATGGGGCGAATCTCTCTGGCGGACAATATCACAGGTAGCAGTTCCTTATCGCTGACCCTGACGGCGAACAACGAAGGTGGTGGTTCGCTTTCCTTTGGCGATCTGTCGGTGACGACACAGGGCGCTGATGCGCGTTCCTCTGAGTTGCAGGCAGGGCGTGATGCGCAGGTAACGATCAATGGCATCACATTGAGTCGCTCAACGAATACGATCACCGACGCCGTGGAGGGGGTCACGCTGACCCTCAACGACACGACGGAAGAAAACGAAGTCATCGAAGTCAGCGTCACGAAGGATGATACAACACAGCTTCGCGGCAAGCTGGAGGAATTCGTTGCAGAATTCAATACGGCGATGGGTGCGATTCAGGCACAGATGGCCGTCGATACCGACACGGGTGAAGCCAGCACCTTGACGGGTGATTCGACAATTCTCGGTGTGCAGTCCCGTCTTCGTTCGGCGATCATCAGTGAGGTGGCTGTCGACGGTGAGTTCAATGCTCTCGTGTTCATGGGCATTTCTTTCACTCGCAGTGGCGAGTTGACGATCGACAACGACCGCTTGACAGAAGCTCTGGAGAATAACCTGCAGGAAGTGCAGGCCCTGTTCGTTGAGAATGGCAACGCCACGGATTCAAACGTCGAATTTGTAAGGTCAACGGCCAAGACCTTGGATGGAGACTATTCCCTCGACGTGACGCAGGCCGCTCAGCAGGCTCAGTTGCTTGGGAGTCTTGATCTTTCGGATGGGCTTGCAGAGGATCAGACGGTTACGATCTCTGAGGTCGGAGGGCTGAGTGGCGCCGCCACCATTGCGCTGGCAGCCGGTGACACGACGGATGAGATTGTCGACAAGATCAACAGCGCCCTCAGTAGCGAAGTCGCCGAAGTTCGGCGTGGGAGTGTCGCCAATACAACGGATGGGACAACAGCCGTTAATGAATCGACCGCTTTCGCCGATATATTTGGTGCAGGCGTCGTCGATGGCGACTCAATCCGAATTCAGGGCACGAAACACGATGGTAGTGCAGTGGTCAGGAATTTTGATGTGGATGATGCCGCGACGCAGACCGTGGGTGATCTGCTTGATGAAGTACGCTCCACCTTTGGCAACAACATCAGTGCCAACATCGACGCAGAGGGTCGTATCCTGGTGACCGACAACCAGGTTGGTCCCAGCAGCCTGACTGTGACCCTCGTGGAAGAGAACGAGGGCGGTGGCAATCTCGATTTTGGCAGCATCGATGTTGAAACCGAGGGTCGTTTCCCGATGGAGATCACGGCGGTGAACCAGGATGGTCAGCTGCTGATCAAGCATGATACATTCGGTGACAATGCCGGTTTTAGCATCGATCAGAGTGTCGATCAGCTGGGGCTGTCGTCGGACGAAGTGCGGGGGACGGATGTGGCGGGAACGATCAATGGGGAGGCGGCGACGGGGTTTGGTAGAATCCTCACAGGATCGCGCGACAATGCCACCACAGATGGCCTGACACTGCGATTGACTATGACGCAGGATGAGATCGACGCGGATGGCTCAGATCGTGGTACTGTGAACCTCGTATACGGTGTCGGCCGGTCATTGGTGGATACGCTATCTTTCATCACCGATGATATCGATGGCACACTCCGTACACGTGAAGACGCCATCGATGACACGATCGAGAATCTGGATGACCAGGTTGCTGCTCTTGAACGGCGTGTCGCGCAGACACGGTCTCAGTTGGTTCGAAAATTCGCAACGCTGGAAGGCAGTCTGGCCACGTTGCAGTCCCAGGGAGATTTTCTCAGCTCCCAACTCGCCGGTCTGTCGACCGGAGGGTAAGCGCTGATACCTCCTCCATGACCAAGAGAGATTCATGAACCGTAGTCCTCAGCACCGGCAATACAATGCGGTCCAGATCAAGACCGCGAACAAGGGGCAACTCATCGTCCTCCTCTATCAGGGCGCGCTGAAGAATATGAAGAAGGCGCTGCTGCAACTGGAGGAGAAGGACATGGAGGGCAAGGGCAATTCCCTGATCAAGGCGCAGGACATCGTGCTGGAGTTGATGTACGCTCTGGACCAGGGAATGCTTGATGAGGGCAACGAATTGGCGGCAAATCTGCAGCGCTTGTATCTGTATTGCTATCGTCAACTCGTGCAGGCGAATCTGAAAATGGATCCCAAACCGATTGGTGAAGTCATCGAGCTCCTCGCCAATCTGTTGGAAGCCTGGGAGCAGGTTGCCGCCGGTGGTGGACCTGACGATGGTGGCAGCGCACGCCCCACGGTCGCACTCACGGGCTGAGTCATGTCGATCCAGACCGATACAAGTGCTCAGGTTGACTTTCTCGATGCCCAGTGTGCTGATTTTCAGCAAATGCAGGGCTTGGGCCGACGCCAGCGCGAATGCCTGATCCGCGATGATCTGGAAGGTCTCAGCGAGGCGATGACCCAAATGCAGGAGTTGATGGTCAAAGTCCGTGTGCGCCAACGAGATATGGCTCCTGGTCTGACGCATCATGTACGTCGTCAGCCCGAGGTGGCCGAACGCGTTGAACGGCTTCGCCATCTGATCGAGTCCATCTCTCAGGTGCGCACACAGAGTGAGACGGCTGCCCAGCATCTGCTCGGTGAGACACGTGCTGAACTGGACCAGTCGAATCGCCAGCGAAAAGCAACGCGGGGATACGGCCTGCCCGCACGCGTCAATGAGCCGCGATTTACCGACGGTTTTCGCTAAACTTCCAGTCTCTGCAGCTGCGCGCTGCTGCCGATCTGCAGGTCTTGATTGGCACTTTTCGCCCTCCATGGTATATTGGCCTAAAGTTTCTGAAGACGCTGCCGATAACTATAGATAGAGGCGGAAGTCCGGTCCTTTTCCATCCCCGGGGAAAAAGGGCCGCTACCAGAGCAGAAGGGGGGAGATCATGCGCATAGAAGGGTTACCAAACCTACAGAAGGTATCCCAGCCCAATCAGCGCACCGACTCGACGCGAGAGCGGCGATCGGCCAGCGAATCATCTGATTCGGTCGAGATTTCGACGACAGCGAAGCAGGCGGCTGATCTGAGCGCTGCAGCTCGGACAGCACCAAATACGTTGAATCCACGGATCGAAGAGGTCCGTCAGCGTGTCGCTTCCGGTTTCTACGATTCTGACCAAGTACGTCAGGAAATCGCTGGAGCCATCCTGGATTCCGATAGCGTTCGTCCCGTTGTCGACGAGATAGGCGTTGTTCGTCAGGCCCGACAGCAACTCGAGAGTGTCCCAGACACGCGCCCCGAGCGCGTCGATGAGGCGCGTGAACGTGCTGCCAGTGGCTTTTATGATCAACCGGAGGTCCGCGAGGCCACGGTAGATGGATTTATTGACGAAATCGCCTAGATCAGGGTCGTAGATCGAATCGGTGTAGTTGTTACGGCTTGTGGAACAAGACCTTGCCAGGGGGGACGATTGACTAGATCGTCCCCCCTGATGCGTTCTGTCATGTAGGGATTTCCCTGACCTGCCGGCCAATCTCAGGTTGACAGTCCTGAGGTGGCCGTTAATTTCCTCTAGTCTATGTCTGTCGCTCCCCGGCGGTCATTTCTTGCGCCACAAACACCTCCCCAGTCGGTTCCCCGAAAAGGCTTGCTTTTCAATGCGAACTGTCGGCGGACCCGAAGGATAGCCTGTGCCACGCGAACAGCTTACTGAACGCGAAGAGATCATTCTTGCGGCCCTCGTGCGGGCCCATGTTGAGACGGGTGTGCCTGTTGGCTCTGCGGCGCTGTTGGAGCGAGATCCGCACGTCGGCATCAGTGCCGCCACTGTGCGTAAGACGCTTTCAACGTTGGAGGACAAGGGCTACGTCCAGCAGCCGCATACGTCTGCAGGTCGTCTACCAACCGACCGTGGTTACCGCTTCTTCGTCGCCCATACGGTAGATGCCGTCGAAGCACCTGTATTCGATCTCGAGCAACAGCGACGTGAAATCGAACGGCAGTTGCAGAAGTTGTCCGCCGACGAAATACACGGCCAGCTGGCAGAGATCATCGGCGATGTGACGATGCAGCTGGGGCTTGTGATGGCACCGAGTTTCGAACTGGGTTTGCTGGCTCGAATCGAACTGGTGCACCTGACACAACAACGCTTGTTACTCGTCGTGAATCTGACAGCGGGTCCCGTACGCAGTCTCGTCATCGAGGTGGGAACGAGCGTCGAGCGCCGCGATCTGGAAGGTGTTGCTACACGCTTGAATGAACGACTTGGCGGTCTGACAATGAGCCAGGTCCAGACCACCGTCCGCGAGCGTGTCGGCGACATGGCATGCGGTGCGCCTGAACTATTGCGCGTCGTTGTCGACGAAATTGAAGCCTTGAGCCAACGGCCTGTGGTCGACGTCCACGTGTCTGGAGCCCACAATATCTGTGTCCAACCCGAATTCCGGGACGCTCTCGATGTGGCATCCGTACTCGAGTTACTTGAACACAAACAGGTTCTGGCACAGTTGCTGGCGGGTCGTCGTGGAGTCGTGGTCACCATTGGCGACGAAAACGATCGCCGTGAATTGCGCCTGTGCAGTCTTGTGACGGCCAGCTATGACGTGGCCGGGTCGCAAGGCGTGATAGGCGTCATGGGCCCCACGCGAATGCCTTATGAGCGCGTCGTGGCTCTTGTCGACTACGCTGCCTCCCGGGCGGCACAGTTGAGTGCCTGAGAATCGGCCGCATCACATCTCAGTCGCTAGTACACTGCGCCAAGCGCAGTGCTCACCCGAACAAGACACAACACACCGATGAGCAGTGAGAAACAGATTCTGACCGACGAAAACGATGAGCCAGGTGCAGCGTCGTCCGCCGACGATGCAGACAATCCACAGGATTCGGCCGCGACCTCTGAGCCAGACAATCACGAGGCAGAGACAGAGGGTTCGGAGGCCGAGCAGAGTGCCACCGTTGATGAGGATGAAGACGAACCCGTCGACGAGTTGACAACGGCTAAGAGAGAAGCTGCCCAGATTCAGGACCGCTACCTCAGAGCCGTCGCGGAACTTGACAACTTCCGCAAGCGCACGGTCAAAGCCAGGGCCGAAACTCGCGACGATACGCTGCGGGATGTTCTACTGCAGATCGCGCCTTTGCTCGACAATTTGCGACGCGCCCTCGCGCAAGAGACAGAGGACGCCGCCGCAGTTCGTCAAGGCGTTGAAATTATCGTCACCCAGTTCAAGGAGATCCTATCGGGCTATGGTCTGCAGGAGATCGAGGCGATGGGCAAACCCTTCGATCCCAATGAGCACGAAGCAATGATGCAAGTGCCGTCGGCCGAGCATGAACCGGGAATAGTTATGCAGGAAATGGAAAAGGGATTCCGTTTGCGCGACAAGGTGGTACGGCCGTCGCGCGTCATCGTCAGTTCACAACTGGACGAGTCGGATTCCTCTAAAGACAAATCTGACACAGAAGAAGAAGGGCAGGAGTAAGACAGGATGGGCAAAGTAATCGGTATCGATCTAGGGACGACGAATTCGTGTGTGTCCGTCATGGAGGGCAAAGAACCAGAGGTCATCGCCAACGCGGAAGGTGGGCGAACAACCCCTTCCATGGTAGGATTTGCCAACGATGGCGAGCGCCTTGTAGGCCAGACGGCCAAACGCCAAGCCGTGACGAATCCAACGAAGACCGTGTTCTCAGTGAAACGTTTCATGGGACGTAAGTACGACGAGGTGTCAGAAGAGATCCGCGAGGTTCCCTTCACCGTCAAATCCGGCGCGCGCGATCAGGCAGCCGTAGAGATCGACGGTACGGACTACACACCGCCCGAGATCGCCGCCATTGTCCTGCAGAAGATGAAGGCGACGGCTGAAGACTATCTGGGAGAAGAGGTGACCCAAGCCGTCGTCACGGTGCCTGCCTACTTCAATGACGCGCAACGGCAGGCGACGAAGGATGCTGGCTCCATCGCTGGACTCGAGGTCCTACGCATCGTCAATGAGCCCACTGCGGCGGCCCTGGCGTATGGTCTCGACAAGAAGACCTCGACAGAAAAAATCGCTGTCTATGACCTGGGTGGTGGCACCTTCGATATCTCGATTCTCGAGTTGGGTGATGGTGTATTCGAGGTCAAGAGCACGAATGGTGATACACATCTAGGTGGCGATGACTTCGATCAACACATCATCGACTGGATCGCCGCCGAATTTCAGCAAACAGAGGGCATCGACCTGCGGCAGGATCCGATGGCTCTGCAAAGGCTGAAGGAAGCCGCTGAGAAGGCGAAGTGTGAGTTGTCATCCTCCGGGACGACGGAGATTCACCTGCCTTTCATTACAGCCGACCAGACGGGCCCCAAGCACGTGCAGATGAGTCTGACCAAGGCCAAGTTCGAACAACTGGTGGAAGACCTGGTTGAGCGCACGAAGGGGCCGTGCCTGCAGGCGCTGAAGGATTCAGGGTTAAGTGCAGAGCAGGTCGATGAAGTGATCCTCGTCGGTGGCTCCACGCGCATGCCGAAGGTGCAGGAGGTCGTTAAGGAGCTGTTTGGTCGAGAGCCCCATCGGGGTGTAAACCCGGATGAGGTCGTCGCCCTCGGTGCCGCCATCCAGGCAGGTGTGTTGGCAGGTGAAGTGGACGATGTGCTGCTGTTGGACGTCACGCCCCTGTCGTTTGGAATTGAGACGATGGGTGGCGTGATGACGAAGCTCATCGAACGCAATACGACGATCCCTACCAAGAAGAGTCAGATCTTTTCCACAGCGGCGGACAATCAACCAAGTGTGGAAGTTCACGTGTTACAGGGTGATCGTGAATTCGCCAATGACAATCGCACGCTGGGTCGGTTTCATCTCGACGGCATTCCACCGGCCCCACGGGGCATGCCGCAAGTGGAGGTGTCCTTCGACATCGATGCAAATGGCATTCTGAATGTGTCTGCGAAAGACAAAGGCACCAACAAGGAACAGTCCATTCGCATCGAATCTTCCTCCGGTCTGTCCAGTGAGGAAATCGAGCAGATGCAGAAGGACGCCGAGTCAAACGCCGATGCTGACAAGGAACGGCGTGAACAGGTCGATAAGCGAAATGCTGCCGATCAGATGGTCTATGCCACTGAGAAGTCGATTGCAGAGCACGGTGACAAACTGTCCGAGGAGGACAGAAAACCGATCGAAGAAGCGTTGGAGGCAGCCAAGAAGGCCCTCGAGGGTGAGGATCTGGCCGCGATCGATGCCGCTGTCGAGACATTGCAGACAGCGTCCCACAAACTGGCAGAGATCGTTTACGCTGACGCCCAAGCCCAGCAGCCCGATGGCGAGGATGCCACGGGCGCGGGCCCTGCACCGGGTGCACAGGCACCGCCATCACAGGATGAGGGCGCTGTCGATGCAGACTTCGAGGTGGTGGACGATGCTCCGGCTCAAGACTCTGAGGGTGAGAAGAAGCAGTAGATGGCCAAGCGCGATTACTACGAAGTTCTGGGGATCGAGAAGAATGCCGAGCCGGATCAGGTCAAGAGTTCCTATCGCAAGTTGGCTCTAAAATACCACCCTGACCGCAACCCGGACGATAGCGATGCAGAGGCGGCCTTCAAGGAGGCGTCGGAAGCCTACGAGGTCCTCAGCGATGCGGAGAAGAGATCGAACTACGATCGCTTCGGGCACGCTGGACTCGAAGGCAACTTTGGTAGTGGCGGATTTCAGTGGTCAGACTTCTCCCATGCCACAGACTTCGATGACCTCTTCGGTGATTTCTTCGGCAACGTCTTCGGTGGCGGGCGTCGCTCGCGTGGCCCGAGTGGGCCACCCAAGGGCCGCGATCTGCGTATCTCCCTGAAGTTGAGCCTTGAAGAGATCACAGAAGGCGTCGAGAAGAAGATCAGCCTCCAGAGAATGAAGTCCTGCGAGGTGTGTGACGGCGGTGGGGCTGCGCCAGGGTCGACACCGCAGACTTGTCAGACCTGTGGTGGTGTTGGGCAGGTGCAGCAGGTCTCACGTTCCTTCTTCGGTCAGCAAGTCACTGTGGGTGCCTGTCCTACCTGCCATGGTGAGGGGCGAACGGTCAGTGACCCCTGCCGGGAGTGTGCCGGCGAGGGGCGGGTCCGAGACAAGACAACGATCACCGTGCGGATTCCGGCAGGTGTCAGCACGGGCAACTATATCCCACTGCGAGGTCAGGGAGACGCTGGTCCTCGAGGTGGTCCTGCGGGAGACGTCCTTGTCTTCATCGAAGAGGAAGAACACGACACATATACACGAGAAGGCAACGACGTAATCTTCCGTCTGCCCATCAGTATCAGTCAGGCAGCCCTCGGATACGAAGCTCAGGTTCCTACCCTGCATGGCGATGTAAAGATGAAGATCCCCGAGGCGACCCAGACGGGGCGTGTCTTTCGCTTGCGTGGAAAGGGGATTCCCGATGTGGATGGTCGGGGCATAGGTGATCAGCTTGTGGAAGTATTGGTCTGGACGCCCACGCAACTGACTTCCGAAGAGCGCCGACTCTTTGCTGAACTCGACGAAATCCACCAGCAACGGGCAGATTCCGAAGGCAAGAGCTTTCTTGACCGCATGTTAGAAGCCTTCAGCTAGGCGGAGAGAATAGAACGATGAGTTTTCCGCGAACATTGCCAGCAGGGGGTGACACCCTTCCCGGTGTAGCCAATGCCGTCGCCGTGGCCAGTGCCAAGGGTGGTGTCGGAAAATCAACGGTTGCCGTCAATCTTGCTCTTGCACTGGCGGCAGACGGTGCCCGAGTGGGGTTGATGGACGCCGATATCTATGGGCCAAGTCTGCCATTGATGCTTGGTGTGCGCGATGCGCCTGAGATGGATGGGGAGGGGCGAATCCAGCCTGTGCAAGTACACGGTCTTTCGACTATGTCGATGGGATTTCTTGCCGAAGAAGACTCACCAGTGATCTGGCGTGGCCCGTTGTTGGGGCAAGCGACGCAGCAGTTCCTGCAGCAGGTCAACTGGGGGGAACTCGACATCCTTCTTATTGATCTGCCGCCGGGAACGGGTGACATCCAACTGACACTCAGTCAGATCGTCGCCCTCAGTGGTGCCGTCATCGTCACAACACCCCAGTCGGTTGCCCTTGAAGACGTCGAACGTGGGATCGCCATGTTCGACAAGGTTGAGATCGAGACGCTCGGTATCATCGAGAACATGTGCTATTACTTGTGTCCACATTGCGACGAACGACACATGTTATTCGGAGAAGGTGGGGGCGAAAGCCTCGCACAGCGAGCCGGGGTTGATTTGCTCGGACAACTGCCGCAAGACGATCGATTGCGGGCAGCGGGAGACACTGGCAAGCCACTGATGGTCACCGATCCCACCGCACCGCAAAGCCAAGCCTTTTCCGAGGTGGGGCGGGCACTGGTGCGGGCTCTTTCCGAGTTGACGTGAGCTCGGCCTTCGGCGTTTTGCGCCGCTGGGCACGGCGACGATCTATCCATCTTTTGCCAATTGGCACGACCTGTTGTGTCGCCGAATTGGATGCAGCTCTTGGCCCAACCTTCGACCCATCTCATCATGGCATCGCCGTCGTCGATGACCCGGCCATAGCAGACATTCTTGTCGTGGCAGGGCGTTTGGCACGGCCTGTGGCAGACCAGATTTCTGCCTTGTATGAACAGATGCCGAGGCCGGCGACGATCATCGCCTTCGGATCCTGCGCCCTGACTGGCGGAGCATGGGGCGAGCATGGAGACACGGTTGAGCTCTCGTCCATTGTTGATGTGGAGTTGACAATCCCTGGTTGCGCGCCGCCTCCACAGCATCTCTATCAGGCGATCGCCCAGTTGCGTCGCGATCGGTAGAACACCTTGCTGCCGCAGTAGCCTGCCCCGTATCTTTGCTCAGGGCGATCCCCTCGCCGCATTTACTGCAATTCAGCCACATCTCCCCGGGCCTCGTCTCTGCGACCAGGATCGGATCCTACGTGTCTTCCTCCGTGCCACCGCCATCGTCCGATAACAATCAACTGCACTGGCTCCGCGTCGATTTCGTTGTGCCCGATGCGATGCAGGATGTCATGTGTGCGGAGTGTTTTGACTTGGGTAGCTGCGGGCTCCAGTGTGACGCCGTCGATTCGGCACACACGCGGGTTACAGCCTTTTTCGATCAAACACAGAGTGTCGATGGCGTTCGCGCGGGGCTCAGGTTGGCTGTTGAGCGAATGGCATCTGACCGTATCGAGTTCCTCGTATCTGAGGAAAAGGTGGCTGATTGGAATGCTGAGTGGCGGCGATTCTACAAGCCCGTCTGGGCGACAGAGAAGATCGTCGTGCATCCGCCTTGGTTGCCAGTGGAGGTCGAGTCCGGTCAAATGTCGATCGTGATAGATCCGGCCATGGCCTTTGGTACCGGAGGTCACGAATCGACACAGACGGCATTGGCCGGTCTCGAAGACACGAAACTTGAAGGGCGCCGAATGCTGGACGTCGGTACCGGCTCAGGTGTACTGGCCATTGCCGCATCGCGTCTTGGTGTGACATCGCTCGTGGCCGTGGATATTGACGCGGTCGCTATCGAAAATGCACGACTGAATCTGCATGTGAATCTCGGTGAGGAGCATGTCTCGCAACGGGTCATCCTGCAGCAAGGCAGTGCGAAAGATGCAGGGGACGAGCCCTTCGACGTGATCGTTGCCAATATCGAAAGCCATATCCTGCTTCCCATGGTGCCCGATCTTCTGCAGAGACTTGGGAAGGGAGGGTGTATCATCTTTTCGGGACTCTTGCGGCGCGAAGAGCGAACCTTTATCGACGGACTCATCGAGTCCGGTCTGACCATTGATGGTCGCTGGCAACGTGATGATTGGTTCAGCTGCCGCGCCTATGTGGTGGACTGAAGATCACATGCCCGCTTTCCTCATTGACCCGAGGCGAATCCAGGACGGACGTTTGGAGTTCAGTGCCGAAGAAGCGCATCACATCCGTGTACGACGGCTCCGTGAAGGGGAAGTGGTCGACGCCATCGATGGGGCTGGTACCGCATTCCGAGTTCGCTTGCTAAGCCTGGCTGCAGATGTGGCGGTTGGCCAGATCGAGGAGACAACACCTGGTGCGCTTGAGAGTCGTCACGAACTACATCTGGTTGCGGCTCTGATCAAGGGGCAACGATTCGATACGGTTGTAGAGAAGGCGACGGAAGTTGGCGTTCATACGATTCAGCCTATGGTAACCCGGCGCACCGTCGTGAAGGGAGCGGGAAAGCCTGAACGCTGGCAACGCATCGCCACGGCAGCGGCCAAGCAATGTGGGCGTTCGCGGATTCCTGACGTTGCCCAAGTCGCGGATCTCGACCAGATTGCGATACAATGTGCTGCCGAGGGGATGGCACTATTGGTTGCCGATCCGACCGTCCCTGGCTCAATTGAGGACGTGTGGGAAGCGGACAAAACAGGTATCGCGTTGTTCGTCGGCCCCGAAGGGGGATTCGATGCAGATGAAATCGCTTTCCTGAAGGATCAGGGCGCGCGCAGTTTCGTCTGGGGCGAGCGCATACTGCGTGCCGATACTGCAGCGATCGTCTTGTCCGCCCTGGTCCTCGACCAGGCCAGACGTCATTCGGTTCAATCTACCATCCCGCAAGGAGTATCAGAGTGATGGCTTTTCCGATCACCGTGATCCATGGTCCCAATCTGAATCTGTTAGGGACCCGCGAACCGGGTGTCTATGGTGCGGCAACTCTCGCCGATGTGGAAAACCTGTTGTTGAAGGTCGCCACACAACTCAATGCTGAGCTACGTTTTACGCAATCGAATCACGAGGGAGAGATTGTCGACGCCATCCACGAGGCCCAGACATGGGCACAGGGGATCGTCATCAATCCAGGGGCACTCACCCACTATAGTATCGCCGTCCGTGACGCCGTCGCCGGTGTAGGACTCCCCACTGTCGAGGTTCACCTATCGAATGTTCATGCGCGCGAGGCCTTCCGGCACACCTCCGTGATCGCTCCAGTCTGTGTCGGGCAGATCACCGGATTTGGTCCGAATTCCTACCACCTTGGACTGCTCGCTCTTGTGCAGCATCTCGAGGCACAGGAGAGTGCCGCATGATCCGTCTTCGCTTGCTGGTTGGCCTGTCGCTGCTTGTATCGGTTGCATCGGTGTCGGCACAACAGATATACGTTGTTGATCGAGACCAGGTGAATATTCGCTCTGATGCCACGACGCAATCGCGGCAGGTTGCTGCTCTACGTCGCGGTGTGGAAGTCGAGCAAGTTGATCGGCATGCGGGTTGGCTGCGGATCCAGCTGTCCGACGGCACGCAGGGCTGGATCCATGGACAGCTGGTCTTGCCACGGTTCCTGATCTCGGGACAAGGTGTGCGTTTGCGCGAGGGCCCGTCGACGGCTCGAACATCGGTGACGATGCTCTTTCGCGGCCAGCAGGTAGATCGGGTGGGCGCCGAGCAAGACGGCTGGTCACAGATCCGCATCGCTGATGGCCGCACCGGTTGGCTCGCCACGAGATTTCTGAAACCCAAGACAACGGCTGACAGTGCGGTGCCGGCGCAGGCCGAACCCGACGTCGACGCAGAGCCACTGCTGGAGACGCCGCTTCCTGAGCCAGATCCTATGGAAGAGACGACGGCCCTTGTACAGCGTAATCCATATGCCGAAGGACTCCAACGAGAGGCGGGGGGTGATCATCTCGGGGCACTGCAGGCTTTCGAGGAAGTGCTCACCGGCGATGCCGAGAACGTCAATGCTCTGTTCCATGCCGCCAAGGCCCATCGTCAGTTGGGTGAACACGATGCCGCCTTAACGAAGCTCTACACTGCCCTGCGTGTGAGTGGCGGACGACGTGACATCTATCTCACTCTGGGGGAGGTGTACCGGCTACAGGCCAGACCAGACAGTGCAGCCAAATACCAGGCCCTGTTTCGTGGCGAAACTTGGCCACCACCGCTGCCGCGAACGCAAGGGGCCATTGGTGAGGTGACCCAGGCTCCATCCCAAGTCGTGGGCGGGGATGATGCGGCGATGGAGGAGGAAGAGGCCGCCGGGAATCCGTTGGACGGCCCGTGGGTTCTGATCGGGCTGGCGGGGGTAGGATTACTGGCATTGGCAGGTGTGACCTGGTGGGTAGTGAATACGAGTCAGAAACGCCCACAGACGCCTGCATCCAAGTCTTCGCCACCCAAGCCTGGGCCGCCGGAGAAGGCGGCAGGCGGAAAATTCTCCCAAGTTTGGGAAGAGCAGGTGGATGAAGCGGGTCAGGGCCGCGCCACGACGGAGGAAGAGGAGAGTCTCGATCGACAAATTGATGAAAAATGGAGCGAACTACGTCAGGGGGCCGGCTCGTTTGCCGATGGCGGCGAGGAAACCGAGGTCGATGGCATCCTGGATCAGGTCGATGGCCTGCGGCAAACACTGGATGGCCAGGACGACCGGAATCGACTTTATGCCGATATCGTCAGACTGCAGAACATGAAGATTGAAGCCATGACGGAGGAGATCCGCAGACTGCGTGGTAGACGATAAATGTCTACGCTTGTGCAGGGATCGCCCCCTAAAGGGCGCAGGGGATTGTCGGCCTAAAAGGTGTAGACGAGCCGCAGTCTTGTTGCACCGTCAGCGCCCAGGCCTACTTCGGGGAAGATGCGTCTGGTGCGATCGCGAGGAATCAACGCAACGCCAAGCGATCCTAATGCAAGGATCCGTGATGACCAACCCAGCAAACGGGCCCTGTCAGCCTTGTCTCGCAACTCGCTTGCGCGACCGGCGACGCCATTGTCTGCATTGATTTTTGCTTCCGCATCACGATCACTGGCCGTGTCGAATTGCAGCCACGAAATCAGACCGAATGCAACGGTACCGCCCAGGAAACTGATATACGGGAATTCACGAACTGTGATGGTCTGCGCCTGACCGCCCAGTGAATCCAGTGTGACAATCCTGTCAATCTGAGTGGGCTCGAAGGTGTGAATTTCGCCACTGTTACTGCGGACGATGATCAGATCATCGCTTTTTTCCAGTAATTGTCCCATGATGACCGTGCCATCCAGAAGGTAGACACGTGTGTCGGTTGCCCAGTCACTCTGAGCCATCCCGGGAGTGCTGCCAAGCAGCAATGCGGCGATGGTGAAGACAATCGTGAAACGCAGGTATCGCACTTGTGACTCCCGGGGAAACGGCACCGAATCATAGGTTTTTTCTCTTGCTCGCAATGTACCGGCCTCCCGGAAACTGTCAAACGTGAAACTCGACGCTGAGCATCTGTCCCAGGCCACGATCGCGCAGATCGAAGCGCAGCTGAAGAAACGTGGCGGGGCTGGGCGCACGGTCCTGGCTTTGCTCGAACAAGACCCGCGTGCAGGTGTGCGCCGTCTTGCCGTGCGTGAACGTCAGCAGCTTCGTTTGCGGGAAGCCGAGCAGCGACGGCTACGACGCATCCGAAGATTCGAGGATGGCCTCTGGGAATCGGACGTGACGTGCGTCGCAGGTGTCGACGAGGTCGGTCGTGGGTGCCTTGCAGGACCCGTCGTTGCCGCGGCAGTGATCCTGGCTCCAGGGTGTCGCCTGCAAGGTGTAGACGATTCAAAGAAGCTGGATCCATCGCAAAGACATGAATTGCAGCAGGAGATTGAAAAGGAGGCCATCGCCTGGAACGTCGGCGTCGTGTCTGCGGCTCGAATCGATCGCATCAACATTCTGGAGGCCTCCATGGAGGCGATGCGTGTGGCCCTGGACGGGCTGTCTCCGGTTCCGGAGCATGTGCTGGTCGATGGCAATCGATCTCCCGAATCCGGCCTTCCAGAGACCCTCCTGATTGAAGGGGATGCTCGATCCATGAGTATCGCAGCAGCGTCGATCGTCGCCAAAGAACATCGCGACCGGCTCATGATCGGCCTGGATGCCCATCACCCTGGTTATGGTTTTGCAAGCAACAAAGGGTATGCCAGTGACCTGCATCGCAGCGCTCTGGCCAGACTGGGCCCATGTACAGAGCATCGTCACAGTTTTGCACCCATTGCAGGCCGAAATCAACTGCCATTGGGAATCCAGGGGCAAGCCGAACCGATCCGAGCGACGGGCGTGACAGGTGAATCCACGGCTGCCGCCTATCTGCAGGGACTGGGATACTACATCGAAGACCAGCGCTATCGCGGCGCGGGTGGAGAGATTGACATTGTCGCCAGGCACGATGCGTGTTGGGTTTTCGTCGAAGTAAAATCGACGGCTACCGCATCGGAGACTCTACGACCGGAGGCACGCCTGTCGCATGCGCAACGACAGAGAATGATTCGCGCTGCGCGCCATTTTCTGCGCTATCGTGGCGAGGGGGGCGAGTGCCGTTTCGATGTTATGAGTGTTGATCTGTCTCAAGCCCCGGCCGTGGTCGAGCACTGGTCGGATGCATTCACGCTCGACACGAACCGCTAAATCTGGTACACCAGTCGCCCACCAACGATCGTGCCGACGGCCCTGCCACGCATCGACTGTCCATCGAAGGGGGTATTTGTTGATTTCGAATGGAAACGGCTGCTGTCGACGGTCCACGTCTGATGGAGGTCGAGTAGAGTGACATCCGCTACGTCGCCGACCTGCAGCCGCCCTCCCGCAAGGTGAAGAATTCGCGCCGGCGCCACCGACCAGCGATCAATCACTGCCGCCAGATCCAACACGCCGCCATGCAGCAGGTGCGTCAGTGTGTGACCGATAGCTGTCTCCAGTCCGACGATCCCCATCGGCGCTTCGAGGAAGGGCAGCGCCTTTTCTTGCGCCGTATGCGGCGCGTGATCGGTGGCTAGTGTGTCAATGGTGCCGTCCTTCAAACCGGCGATCATGGCATCGACATCAGCCTGTTCACGCAAGGGAGGGCTCATCTTGGCGGCAGTACCTAAGGATTCGACCTGCTCGTGAGTCATCAGGAAGTGGTGTGGCAATACCTCGCAGGTCACCGGCAGACCTGAGGCCTTGGCCTCGCGTACGAGTTCCACGGTCCCAGCCGTGCTGATGTGAAGGATATGGAGAGGACCACCCGTCTCGCGTACGAGGTCGATATCCCGCGCAATCATCTGCTCTTCCGCCAACCCTGGCATGCCGATGAATCCCAGTCTCCGTGATACGTCCCCCTCGTGCATGCAGCCGCCTGTGGTCAGACTCTTTACCTCCTCGTGCGGGGCGATGGGGATACCGGTTTCTGCAGCCACCTGAAGTGCTCGGCGCATCAGGGACTCGTCCTCTACGGGATCTCCATCATCAGAGAATCCCACGGCGCCGGCAGCGGCCATCTGTTGCAGGGGGGCCAGACCTTTGCCGGCGCGTTCACCTGTGACGGTCCCCATGGGATAGATTCGCACGCATCCAGCCTGGTAGCGTTCAACGAGATCTGCCACGCGTGTTGCTGAATCGGGTGGTGGTGCAGTATTTGGCATCGTCACGATGCTCGTGAATCCACCTGCAGCGGCGGCCTCGGCCCCGGTCTTGATCGTCTCCTTGTGCTCGAAGCCTGGTTCACGCAAGTGAACGTGGGCATCGATGAACCCGGGGCAGACGACGAGGCCCGTCACGTCAACTTCTTCGATGTCGGGCATCGTGACTTCCTGGCCGATCGCGGCGACGACACCGTCGCGCAGCAGTAGGTCAGTCGTCTCATCCCGATTCGCCGCCGGGTCGACAAGACGGCCGCCGCGAAGTAGCAGGGGCCGGGGAGCTGATGTTTGCTGGGACATGGATGGTCCTGAATCGTTAGGGGACTAGTTTGTTTCTGCAAGAGGGGGAACGAGAGAACGAGCATACGCGGCCACCTCGGCATCAGTCAAAAGATCGGGGGCATGCCCTTCGCGCTGCCGTCGCAGTTGGCTGAAACGCCACGCCGCAGGCGGGATGAGAGGTGACGATTCGGTGAAGAAATCCGATTCAAAGGCCTTGGCGGGTGAACCGTCGAACACGATCCCACCGTTGGCCAGAATGACCAATCGCGATGCCACCTCGGCGATCAAGTCCATGTCGTGGGTGACAAGCACGACACTGCACTGATCTCGTTGCAGATTGCGGAAAATCTCGATCAGCAGCTGCGTTGACTGTGCATCGAGACCCGCTGTTGGCTCATCGAGCACCAGGATCTGCGGATTCATGGCCAGGACACCGGCGATGGCCACACGTCGTCGTTCTCCACCGCTCAGGTGAAAGGGCGAGCGCTGGCCGTACTCCTTGTGGGGCAATTGAACCGCGTGCAGGGCAGCAGCGACGCACTCTGCCACGGTGCTCTCGTCTAACCCCAAGTTGCGGGGACCGAAGGCGACATCCTCCGCCACAGTCTCGGCGAATAACTGTGCCTCAGGAAACTGAAAAACCAATCCCACGAGGCGCCGCAGCTGTTGTGGCTTCAGTTTGCTGTCCCAAAGATCGAGCCCATCCAGTGTTAGGTTGCCGACGCTTGGTTGTAACAGCCCATTCAGGTGCTGGACAAGGGTCGTTTTTCCTGATCCACTGGCGCCCGCGATCGCCAGAATCTGTCCAGGGAGGATATCCAGATCAATGTCGGTGAGCGCCTGAACAGGCTCTGGAATACCCTCGTCATATATGTGGTGCAGATGACGAATTTCCATCCTTGCAGTTGTCGGTTCTTCGGTTTTTTGCTCAACAGGGGAGGATGCCGGTCCCTGCCAGTGAGCCAGTCGATCATCAAGTTGCTCGATGGTCAGTGGCAGGGGGGCGGGGAGCGAACCAACGGCAAGGCAGCAGCGTACGGCGAATGGAAGCTGAATACCCGTCTCCCGTGCAAGGGAGGCGCCCGCACTGAATACTTGCTCAGGGCTGCCATCACAGATCAGTTTTCCCTGATGCAGCACGAGCAGTCGCCGGGCAAGGATCGCTTCCTCCGCATTCTGTGTCACATGCAGACAACCGATATTGTGATCGTCACAAAGGCGATCCAGCAGATGCATGAAATCTTTTCGAGATGATGGATCCAGAAGGGCCGTGGGCTCGTCCAACAGTAGATAGGCTGGCTGCAGAGCGACTGCGGCGGCAATGGCCAACCGCTGGCGTTCACCTCCTGACAGAAGGTGAGGTGGTGTCTGCCGATAGCGTGCCAAGGAAAAGGTTTCGAGCATCTGATCGACACGATGGCGCATCTGGTCTGTGGGAATGCCATGATTCTCCAGGCCGAAGGCGATCTCGGTTTCAACGGATGTGGTGACCAACTGATCGTCTGGATTCTGAAATACCATTCCCACTCGACGACGGATCCGAATCAGATCTTCTGGCGTGCCCGGTGACAGGCCATCCACGTGCACGGACCCGGATGTCGACAGTAGAAGGCCGTTGATACACCGAATCAACGTGGTCTTGCCGGATCCGTTGGCACCCATCAAGGCCACGTGCTGTCCCTGAGCCAAGTCCAGGTCGACCCCATCGATGGCTTTGACCTCACCCGGATGCTGAACGTGGAGTCCGCGGACCTCGATCAATTGGTTTCCTCTGCAGCCCTGATATGAATTGACACGTTGACACCTCCAACTGAGGCTGAGTAAGTTGATGAAAGCCCGTAAGTTCCCGCCTTCCCGTCAAGTGACATGGGAGTCCCTCGTGACATTGAATTTCCACCAGTGCCAGACGTCGTCCACCCGTTTGCTGACACGCGGTCTGCGTTTTGGTCTTCTTGCCATGGTGCTGCTGGTATTTGGAAGTTGCGGCGATGACAACGATGACGATCCGAGTATCGTTGGTCCCGATCTTCCCAAGGGTGCAGGCCGACTATATGCCATCGACGCGGTTTCATTCAATAGTGTTGATGGGATCTCTGTGGCAGGTGTCTATGGACGAACAGGGGGGAACTCGCAGCCGACGGTCATCCTCGTACATGATGTGGGCAACAATCTGGCGGGACAGGAGTGGCTCTTCGACGAATTCTTTGAGACGCTGCTGGAGAACGGCTACAATGTCCTGACCGTTGATCTACGCGGCCACGGCCTCACCGCGTTGCCGAGTGATGGTCGTGCCGTTGATCAGTTGCTGATTTCAGATCTGGACAACTTTCATCTCGAAGTTCGTGCCGCTATTACCTGGTTGCGTGGGCAGGCATCGGCTGATGCAAGCCGTCTGGCCGTGATTGGCAACGGCGGCGGTGGCAATGTCGCCTATGTGGCCATGGGAGCATTTCCAGATGACCTGAAAGCGGGCGTCGCGATCTCTCCAGGCCTATGGGATGCAAATGCAACACCTCTGGTCATTGGCGGAGGTATCGACAACTTCAATCCACACACGATGCTATATGTGGTGGGGGAAGCCGACGTCCTGCCGATCAGCGACGAGGTATCCTTGAGCTATCCAGGCTTCTCGGAATCTCTTGCATCTCTTACAAATGACCCAAAGTCGGTTGCCGTAGTGCAGGGCGTCTCCGCGCACGGACTCGAGCTGCTATCTGCGGTGAGTCTCTCGCAGTTGGTTCTCGACTGGCTCGCCCTGCATCTATAGGATCCCGATCGGCCTACCGCGTGAAGGCCGACGACGCGCATGACCAGCCCTCTGCACAAGGTCCGTATCGCCGTCGTCATTCCTGCCCTGAACGAGCAGGACGCCATCGGTCGAGTCGTGGCAGATCTGCCGCGTGATCTGATCAATGACATCATCGTCGTCGACAACGGTTCTACGGACGACACGGCGCGTCGTGCCGAGGAGGCGGGTGCGCGAGTCATTGGCGAACCGAGACGTGGCTATGGACAGGCGTGCCTGACGGGTCTCGCTGCTCTCGATGATCAAACGACGGTGGTCGTCTTCGTCGATGGGGACTACTCTGACGATCCGACCGAGGCGAGCAGTGTCTTGGCTCCCATTCTTGCTAATGAAGCAGATCTTGTCATCGGCTCCCGTGTGCTGGGACGCCGTGAAGCCGGATCTCTCACACCGCAGCAGCGCTTCGGCAATGCCCTGGCAACCTTGCTGATTCGGTGGCTGTACGCAGAGCACTATACAGATCTGGGACCATTTCGGGCGATTCGCCGCGATGCGTTGGAGCGGATCGGCATGATCGATAGAGATTTCGGCTGGACCGTTGAAATGCAGGTGAAGGCGGCACGAGAGGGCCTACGTTCAACAGAGGTGCCCGTGAGTTATCGAAAACGATTTGCGGGGGAATCAAAGGTGGCGGGTACACTGATGGGTTCCATACGGGCAGGTCGAAAGATCCTGTCAACCATCTTTCGCCATGCAGGGCCGACCTCCTCGGATCACACCGCCAAACCGACATGAACAGGCAGTTGGGGTTGGGGCTCATACTCGCTGTTGCCGCAGTGGGCAGACTGCTCGGCTCGTCCCAGGGATATCCCGATTTCTATGGCCACGTCGACGAGATTGGTGTCGCAGCCAGTATCTGGAATTTCTTCCGCGACGCCAGTCTTCGCCCCACCGAGTTTACCTATCCCGCCTTGTACTCCTACATCGTCGCCAGCGTGGTGGCAGGCACGGGGATCGTTGCCGCGGGGTCATTTCCAGGTGCAGGATTTCTTGATCGACTGACGCTGATGTCGTACACGGACCCCGCATGGAGCGCACTCATGGGGCGGGGGGTGAGTATCGCGGCGGACATGGTCCATGTCGTGGTGATCCACAGACTGTCACGACGGGTGGGAGCAGGCCGGTGGGCATGGTTTGGGGCACTGGCATACGCAGTGGCCATCGTCCCCACACGACAAGCGCACATGGCTCTTCCCGATGCAACGGTGGCCCTGCTTTCGACCCTCGTCGTCTATCGTGCCTGGATGATTCTTGAAGGTGAGGGGGAATGGCGAGATTACCTGGTTGCCGGCGCCGTCTGTGGTCTGGTCGTGGCGACCAAATACAATGGCGCACTGTGTGCCCTGGCCATTGTGGGTGCTCACCTGCAAAGGGCCTCCGACAGGGCATGGTGGCAGCGCTGCTTTGGGCCGCGTCTCTGGGGAGCAGGTGCGATCGCCGTCGTCGTCGCAGCACTCGCGTGTCCCTACTTCGTCCTCGCCCCTGAACAGTATTTCGGCTTGGCCCGCTATCAACTGTCGAGCCTCGACTTCGCGCTGCAGGACACGTCCCCGTGGTGGTGGATTGCGCGTGAATGGGTGCGACAGGAATTTGTCCTGGGCGGGCTGCTACTGGCTGGTATCGTCTGGGCGAGTGTTAAGCGAGATCGATACGACTGGCTCGTGCTGGTGACCGTCGTACCTGCTTTCGCTTACATCGGTTCCTGGACACGCGAGAGTCTGCACTACTTGCTGCCCTATCTGGGCATTCTGATCGTCCAGGTCACCCGCATGTGGGCTCACACCCAGTGCCGCATGCGTATACAACGGTCGTGGCTGCTCGTTACGATTGCTCTCACCTGTTTGCTGCCCAACGCCATTGCGTCATTCCACGCCAGTTGGCAGTTGCAGCGCATCGATACGCGTACGCTGGCGGCGAAGTGGATCAAGATGGAGGTCCCCGATGGAACAGGAATTGGCATGACGTGGCTACCATATTGTCCACGATTGCCATCCGCCGACGACAGCAAGGGCCTCACAGCCGCCTATGGTTGGGCACCGGACGCGATGAAAGCATTGGACGCAGCAGGTGCGACACACCCATCCTACGAGATCGTCAATCTCGAGGTCTGGTTGAAGCAGCCCGCTGTGCCCGCGTCGCTTCGCCAACACATAGACCTCGATGACCGAGAGACTCGACGCGTCTTCAGTCGTGGTTGGCGTAGTCCACGCCAACTATGGCGCCTCGGCGTACGGCACATCGTATTGCCCGCAGGGGCGTATGCACGCTACCTGAATGACGACCTGCAGCCAACCTCGATCGCTGCCCGCTATCGTCGCCAGATCAATCGCGCCTATTTTCAACTGCTCCTGGATCCCTCCACTACACAGACCGTCGCTGTCTTTGCTGAAAGCGACACGACCCGAGGTGGAGAGATTCGAGTTCTGCGACTTCTACAACCGACCAGGCAACAAGCGGGTTCCTAAGGCAGCCGTCTCGTGCCATGAGCCTGCGTCAAATGCCAGCCTATCCCGTTAGCAGCGACATCACCGTATCAATGGGAACCTGGGACTGAATCATCGCAGACCTCGAAAGATCTTGCAGAATCTGTCCCTTGGCGAGCAACCCAGATTCGACAGAGTAGTCCGTATCACGCACCGTCCCTTCAGAGGCAGTGACATTCTCTATCGATCCCTCCGTAAAATTGAGGGTATGCTGGAGCCTATTCAAAACGGCGCCGACCTCTCCTCGTTCCTTGGACATCCTGTTGATTGCACCGTCGATCTGTGCCAAGGCATGACGTGAGCTGTCTCGCGAGCCGACACTGAGCTGTTCAATGCCCAATACCTTGCCGCCAACGGTCATATCCTTGATGTCATAGTCCAGCCGATCGGCGATATCCGCATCACCGCCCAACTGGAAGCTGCCGCCGACACCCTCCTCGACGACGAGGGTCTGACCGTCAAGGTCACCATCGGTGTAGCTGCCTTGCGACTTGGCAACGCCCTGGCCTGCAAGTACGACTTCGATCCCCAACTGATCGAAATTGGCGACAACTGTCGTGCCATCGGCAACATGATCGCCGTCCATGATCGAACCGAACTCGACGGTCTGCGATATGGTGCCATTGCTAAGGGTGACACTGTTGTCTGCGGGGGAGTCTGTGAAGGTATATGTCCCGGCTTCCACGCTCGACAGCTTCACGCGGCGGATTCCATTGTCTGCCAACGCATCAATGGCCGTTGAGGTGAGGTCATTGAGATCGTTGCCAAATCCAGACAGCAGATTTTGATCATTGTAGGATGCTAATTTGGCGATCCGATCGATATAGTCCTTCAACTGATTGAATTCGGAGTGAACGGCGTCCCGATTCGTGTCGTTGAGGGTATCGGACGTTGCCTGCGTTGCCAGTTCGCGCATTCGGATGAGGATCGAATTGATCTCACCCATCGCACCTTCGGCCGTGCGCAGTAGATCGATCGCTTTCTCGGTGTTGCGGGTTCCCTCTGTCAGGCCGCCGATTTCGGCGCGCATCCCTTCAGAGATCGACAAACGCCCCACATCATCCCGGGCGCTGTTGATACGCATACCCGATCCGAGTCGAGTTCGACTGAACTGTAGCTCCCTGTCCGAGCGGCCGTGGGCATGACTGGCGCGCTGGAAAGCAGCGTTGCTGTTGATTCTTGCTGCAAACATTGGCTGAAACCTCCTTGTTCCTGCCTGATGAAGACAGCTTTCTCACACAACACGCGGCACCTTCACTGGTACCAATGGAGAAAGCTGAGACGACGTTTTCCTACTCCTCCTACTGCAACTTGACCGGTGAACATCTAGCGAAGAGGGCACTCCGCAACTACTTCCGGTCACTTAGTGGAACTTGGTATCATGTATACAGGTATCGACGGATCCGTCGCAGACTTTGGCAGAATTTCAATGAAAAAGAAAAAAAACCAGGATCTGCGCTAAAGTTGGCGGCAGAGGGTCCCGATATACGGAACAGGTGGAATGCCCCCGGTGGCAGCGGTCAGTGATCATGAAGTACGCCGCTCCGGAGGAACCGGTTGTTTTCACTGCACTTACATAGTTCGCTTGTGCTCTGCCCGGGTCATGCGAACGCTAAGGGTCGAAATGGACTTCGCCCCAAGGAGCAAGGAGGCCACATCACACCATGCCACTGCGAGTAAACAACAGTATCGCCGCGATCAATACGCAGCGATCTATCTCGCGCAACGTGAATATTCTCGACCGCCAGCTCGAGCGGTTGTCGTCAGGCCTGCGTGTTAATCGCGCATCCGATGACGCATCGGGTTTGGTCGTATCAGAGGGGTTGCGCAGCGAAGTTGCGCGACTCGGTCAGAATGTGCGCAATGCGCAACAGGGATCTGACCTACTACAGGTCGCAGAGGGATCCCTGCAAGAAGTGAACAATATGCTTGTGCGGATGAAGGAGCTGGCGATTCAGTCCTCCTCCAGCACGATCAACGATTCCAACAGAGAATCGGTCGCAGCTGAGTTCAACCAACTCGTGTCTGAGATCGACCGAATCGCTGAAGCCACAACGTACAACAATGCCAATCTGCTATCCGGCTTCGGCAATCAGGTGAGTGCAGCGGCTTCTACCGCTGTGACCTCTAGTGCCACAACAGGGGTTACCCGTATCAACATATCGGCTGTTCAGGCAGGAACCTTCACGTTTTCTGATACCGCCGCAGACGGTGCACTAACCCTCGGTGATGGCACCGTAACCCAAACGCTCAATATGGGCACGCTACTCGATGGCACCATCGTGGCGACGGGCACATCTGTCGTAGCGAATTTCGATCGGCTGGGTATACAGGTCACCTTGTCTGGTGCTGCGACACAAGGCGCTACGGGAGACTACACGGACGGTGAACTCGATGGCCAGACGATCGTAATTGAAGGAGGCACGGGGGGGTCCTTTCAGGTCGGTCCCGATGACACCTTCTTCAATCGGCTTGAGGTTGGAATCCCAGATCTTCGTGCAACGGGTGTGGCGCTGAATCTGGGAGGTACTTCGGTCGACAGTATTTCATCTGCTCGGCAGGCGATTTCAACCATCGACCAGGCGACGTCGACGATATCAGCCGCTCGCGGTGATCTGGGTGCGGTGCAAAATCGGTTGAATTTCAGTATCGCCTTCACGGAAGTAGAAATTGAGAATATCAGTGCGTCGGATGCGACAATTCGAGATGCGGATATCGCAGCAGAAGTGACTCAGTTCTCGCGAGCACAGATCCTGGTGAGTGCCAGCAATGCGATGTTGGTCCAAGCCAATGTCTCCTCTGTTTCGGCTCTCTCGTTGTTGTAGAGAGCCACGAGCGGAGCTCGTCGACGAGTCTAGTCCACTCCGACCGATCAGTTAAGCAACACGTCACCCATTCAAGGAGGAATCATCTCGTTTCCATCCTCCGGCCGGCAATACCGGGAAGCGAGATGAACAGGGAGGTGTAGCGCGAGCTCCAGCAAAAGGGGGCCGTCTCAGGGATGAGGTGGCCCCCTTTTCAGGTGCTGCATTTGACTTACTGGGGCGGATGTGTAGCTTGCGGCCCCTTTCCTTCTGGGCAAATCATGCACTTGAACGATCTCGACTTCCAACTACCCGACAGC
>Ga0233428_1000792_pt1 | contig 39234 bp, 34 predicted proteins | sample SI_118_April2016_4_FD_179890 | JGI IMG/M metagenome (GOLD analysis project Ga0233428, IMG submission 179890) | Seawater microbial communities from Saanich Inlet, British Columbia, Canada - SI_118_April2016_120_MG | ecosystem: Environmental > Aquatic > Marine > Inlet | place: Canada: British... | reverse complement strand
GACCACGGCGGGAACCTGCGTTTCCAGCCACTCCCACACCGGGTCACCGACGGCTTCTTCGATACGCTGAGGACCATTGTCGGGAAGCCAGCGGGAGGGTGTGCCGATCGGCTTTTCAAGCAGGCCTCGAACCATCTTCCTGACACCTTCACGGGCGGCATCACGAGCGGTATCCGTGCGGGCGGCGGCGACCATCATTTCGGAGATCCGCTCTTCCGGCACTCGGTCCAGTATGTCGCCCCATGTGCGAGCTCCAGCTTTTTCCAGGCCTGAGTGGAGCTTCTCGACCAGGAAGTCACGCGTGCCGGGATCTCTAGCCATCCCAACCACCCATCCGGAGAGCGTGTTTTTGGTCTCGATGACACTTTGGTCCTCAGAATTCCCAAGGACCTCTGCCACGGGGCGGCGGAGAAAGTCGACGATGGCCTCGTTCACTCCTCGGGCCATAGCCTCCTGGACCACCTGATCCCGAAGGATTTCTGACAGACGCTCAGATCCCTCTGCTTCAATGGTGTCGAGCACTTTCTCGACCGTGTCCTCGGTCATCACCAGGCGTGCCACCACCCTCTGATGGAACTTGAGGTCGCTCAGGAAGCGGTGAAGGAGATCGTGGAGTGTGGCCTCGAAGCGCGCGCGGGCCGTCTCGTCCTCGAGCAGCCGACCGAGTCGTTGGGCGGCCAAAGGGAGGTATCCAGCGATCGCCTTTTCTACGGACCCGATGAGGCCGAGAGGAAGAATCTGCTCGAAGGTCCGCCCGGGCTCGAGCAGGCGCTTTGATGCTCGGTCCAGGTAGTCGGCCACAGCGGCGGTGAAGTCCTCGCTCTCTACAGCATTGAGCAACCACTCTTCAACTGCCGCCTCGACCGCCTCCCCTCGAGCAGGCGTGAGAATCCCACCGATGGGTTCGTCCCGAATCGCCTCGACGAGGTCGGTCGCCCGCCGTCCCATCGACTCTTCAAAACGCTCAGACTCAAGATACTCGTCGAGGTTGAGAAGCCCCTTGTCGATTGCGTCGTCGATCAGCTCTTCGAGGTTGCCCATGACCTGCTGTGGGATCAGCTCTCGTAGCGAACCTCGTTCTGTGTGCAGCACGCCCTGAAGGAAGCCGCTGAGTCGCTCGTCGAAGGCCGAGCGGAACGTCTCATCCGTGAACGTCTCGGTGAGGTCTTCGGGAGTGAGCAGCCGGTCTCCCACCGTACGCCCGATGGCGGCCGCGAGACGCGGCTGGTTCTTCGGGATCGCGCCCTGGAAGAACTTGATCTTCCACCGCTTGAAGAGTGTGGGTGCCTCATACGGATGGAAGAGCATCCAGATGGCGATGGTGTTGGTTAGACCCCCCGCCAGGGCTCCGAACCCGATCTTGAGCAATACTTCGGTGACCTCTGGACTCACGGGGTCAGCGCCTTTCGTGGGTGAAGAGGCCTCGTACGGGAAACGTGCGCTCCTCGATGAGAAACGTACCCGAAACCTCGAATAATGCCCGCACGGGAAGGATTGGGCCGTCGCCGGTGCCCGGAGTGACGTTGGCCGATGTCACCTCCAGAGTGCCCTGAACGTTGCCGTCTGTGCTGGAGATCGTCCATGAGGTCGGGACATCGCGGCGTGCAGGCTGGAACGCGCTCGTTTCGGTCCACTCTACTGTGAGGTCGTGCCACTGGAGGTCCCGGAAGTCCAAACGAGCCCATCCCAGATACCCCGGCGACTGTTCCGAGTCGTGCTCCGCAGTGCCTTCAATGACTAGTTGGAGAGAGTCTCCTGAGGTCAGAAAAGCCCAATCACCGCCCCGAGGCGATTCCGCGGAGGAGCCACGGGCCATGTCGAGGACCATCCCCGATACGCGTTGATCCGACAGATACAGGGATCCCTCGAGAAGCTGAAAAACTTCTCCGCGCGGGCCCACCCATTCGGTCAGCACCGTGCCCAGCGCGACCTCCAAATTTCTTGACCCTTCCTCGAAAACGATGCCCTCCAAAGCGTCTCCCTCTCGAACGACCAGTCTGAGATTTCCGTATGGTAGGACGCGAGCGGGTACACGTGTTGGTGGTGTCTCCCACTCCTCGGCGAAGAACGCCTCCCACATCCCATTGCGGTTCAGCAACCCGCGCGCCTCCCTCACTACCGTGCCGGGACGCGTCGAGGTCTCTAATAACCAGGGGACCACGAAGGTGCTGTCACCGAGGAGGGTCGTGAACACAAAGTTCCGTTCGTAGGATTTGCCCGGTAAGTTTCCGGGTGAGGTCGCGGCGGGGGAGCCTTGCGGGGTCGTTTCGAACTCCGCGTCGGGCTGTCCACAGCCCACCAGTGCCAGGAGCCCCGCCGACAAGGCGGCGGATCTGAGTGGCCTCCTCAATTCTGAAGATCCATCATTCGGTGTCCGACCATTCCGGGGGCGTGGTGGGATCTAGGATCAGTCCTGGCGCCGGATCGAGTGCTCGATCCAACCTCTTCATGAAGGCCCCGATCTTGCGCGGATTCCGTCCCAGGTCAGGCTTTGCGTTCCGAGCCTGCGCGCGGATGTCGACTCGCGTCTGAGCGTTTTCGTCCAAGCCCACTACGACGGTAATGTCGTCGATGACCTTCAGTACCATCGTCTGCGCCTCGATGTCTATGGTCCCGGCCTCATCGTTCGATGCGGTCACGGTCCAGCCACGCATTCCGCCTTCGGCGATCGCCAAGGCTGCAGACCACACGGCATCGAACGGGATCGCATAGGTACGCCCGCGCAGCCGGCCGTCTTCAGCGGATGGATCCGTCTCGGCATGGCTCTGTGTTAGGCCTCTCAAAACGGGAGTCAACGCTGGGAGATCTCCGGCCCAAGGGCGAACCGAACCGTGACAGTGGAGGACACGGTCTGTTCGGTGGGTTCTATCGGGGTGGAGTCGCGGTACTGCATGAGTCCGCCTGCCTCCCTCGCGCTCCCAACGGGTCGTGACCCCAGATAGACCTCTAGCGCGGCGCCCAGTTCGTGCCCGAGCGCCACAGCAATGGTCAACGCCTGCCTACGCGCGTCCCCTACGGCCTGAGTCAGCGCCTCAGCTTCTGCACCGTTTGTATTCGAGGCGCTGAACGAGAGTCCAGACACTCGATTGGCCCCAGCCTCGATCGCGATGTCGAGTACTTGGCCTACGACCGTGACGTCATCCAACGTGACTCGAATGTTGTTGGCTGCCACGTAGCTGGAGATCTCTGCCGGCCGATTCCCATCCGCGCGGGTGTATTCCGGTCTCAGCTGATATCCGAAGGTCTCTATGCGGGGCGAGCCGAGTCCGGCCTCCCGGATAGCACCGAGGACGCTCTCCATGAGGGTGGCGTTGCCACTGGCTGCCTCTGCGGCGCTCGGGCGACGCGTCTCCACCGCGAACGACACATGTGCGAGGTCAGACTCCACCGAAACAGAGCCCGTCCCCGAGACCTCAATGAATCCCTGTTGGGCTGCCTGCACCGCGATTCCGGTTGCGACTTCGTACACATGCAGCCTGTCCGCACCTTTCGCGACCTGAGGTTGGGCGCCGGCCTGCATGCCCCCGCAGGCGGCGAGCAGCAGAGTCAGGGGGGTGATTTGTAAGGTCATTTTCGTTGAAGTCCCAACGGTCGGGAGGTAACTAGGTCTACACAGCGCTTTCGTGGACCCTTATAGTGTGGCGCTGTCGAACGACCCCCGCTACGCCCTGAGTCAATGAAAGCTGTCATGCCCTTGGCCGGGAAAGGCACGCGCCTCCGACCGCACACCTTGCATACCCCCAAGGGCCTGATGAAGGTCGCGGGCAAGCCCGTCTTGAGCTTCCTCATGGACGACCTGGTTGCGCTTGGCGTCGAGGAGATGGTCTTCATTGTCGGCTATCTCAGAGACGAGATGCGCGAGTGGATCGAGCGCGAGTACCCGAACGTTCGTGGCCACTACGTGGTTCAGGAGGTCCAAGATGGGACTGCGGGTGCGGTGGCTCTTGCCGAGCCGTACATCGACGAAGAAGTGATCGTCGCGTTCCCTGATGCAGTCTTCGAAGTCGACTACGGGATGATCGCGCGGTTGGGCGAGGAGTCGTCGGGGCTGATCTGGGCGAAAGTAGTCGAAGACTACCAGCGTTACGGAGTGATCGTGACGGACGACGACGGCAACATGGCGCAGATCATCGAAAAGCCGTCGGAGCCGATCTCGAAGTTGGCGAACATCGGCCTTTACTACATCCGGGATCATGAACTGCTTTTCCGTGGCGTGCGACATACGCTCGCCGCCGGACCGGGGAAGCAGGGGGAGTTCTTCCTGACGGATGCGTTCCAGTACATGGTGGACCATGGTGCCAAGCTCGTGCCGGCTCCAGTAGAGGGCTTCTGGGACGCGGGGAAGCCTGAAACGCTGATCGAGACCAACCAACACCTCATTGAGGGCGAGCTGGGCGGTGTCGACCCGTCTGCATCAGTTGAAGGCGCTGAGCTCGTGGAGCCCGTTCGTATCGAGGTGGACGTCGTTGTCCGTGGCGGCACCATCGGGCCGGGTGTGACGCTCGAAGCCGGGGCGCGGGTGGAGGGATCGACGCTCGTGAGCAGTGTTGTCGGGCCGGGAGCGGTGATCGAGAACAGTGACCTGCACGACTCGATCGTGGGAGCACACTCTGTGATCAAGAGTGCTTCAGGATCCATGTCCGTGGCGGATCACTCGCGGTTTGAAGGTGCTTAGAGGGACTCGCTAAAGGGGCTCTCTAGGGAGGGGGTCAGCCCATCCCGTCCAGCGTCATGAGCGTCAAGATCGCGCGTTCAATGCCCAGAGTGCCGTTGGTGTTGTCGTACCACTCATCAAGGGTATGCGCGCGCCCCATTCCGCCTCCAGCGCCTAGGGTCACACTCGGAATGCCGAGCGACATGGGCACGTTCGCATCCGTGGATGAGGGGATCAGCTGCGCGCGGTAGCCCAGTCCTTCTGTGGCTGCGATCGCCGCTTGCACGAGAGGCGCCTGGGCCGATGTGGAGCCGCCAGGGCGACTCCCGATGTCCTCAATGTCCAAGGTGAGCGCAGCACTCCCTTTTTTGCGCCGCGAGTTTTCGTCCGCAATGGCTAGAGTGAGGCGCTCGTGCACGTCCTGGTCGAGGGAGTCGAGTCGTCCCTCGGAAGTACTCCTGACCTCCATTTCTAGCCACACGTCTTCAGGGATCGCGTTCACACTGGTCCCGCCCGCGATTCTGCCAACTGTGAGGGTGGCCCCTTCGCCTGGCTTGATCCGACGCAGGGAGGCGATTGCGTCCCCCAGCGCGTGCAGAGGATTCGCCAGACCGAAGTCGGCCCACGAATGGCCTCCCGGCCCTGTCGCCGTGACTCGATAACGTCGGGAGCCCACGCCCGCGTTCACGATACTCTCATGACCTGCGCCATCGAGTGAGATGAAGCCGCACGCGTCGTTTCCGGCTCCGTCGACTCCGAACAAGTGCCGGACGCCCCGCAGGTTCCCGACACCTTCTTCCCCGACCGTTGCTACGAAGAGCACCGGCGAGACAAGACGAATGCCGGCCTGGGACATGGTGCGGGCAACAGCCAATAGAGCTGCCAGTCCGCGTCCATCGTCACCGATCCCTGGACCGTGGAACCGGTTCCCTTCACGCCGCACTCGCACATCTGTGCCGGCTGGAAAGACCGTATCCAAGTGGGCCGACACGACGAGTGGGGATGGCCCCGGCCCCGGTTCGGCCAGCCAGCCGCACACGTTTCCAACGGCATCGGTGGTGATGTCGACAAGTCCGGCGTCCTCCATGAGTTCGCCCATACGGACTCCTCGAGTCGCTTCGCCGAACGGAGGTGCCTCGATTTCAGTCAGTTCGACCTGCTCCGAGAGAGTACGATCGTCGGTATCGCGGAGTGTGGTGCGGGCGACAGAAAAGTGTGTGCTGGCGCGCGCGCGTTGGGCTGCTTCGAGGGCCGGATCTCGTTCAGGAAGGGCGTCTTCGGGCATCGGGACCTGGAAGGTTGTTGGTTGCAGCGCCGCTCAGGGCGCGGCCTTGAGTCCGAAGATAACCACCCGGCCCGACAGGTTCTCCCTCCCGGCTAGGGAGATGTGGCTGGGGTCTGTTAACTTCACCGTGCTGCTGACTTCGGCAACTCAACAGGGGGACTTCGTGTTGAAAGAGAAGGACTTGATCCATGACTGGAATCAGTCCGAGTCGAGCTTCGACTGGTCTGCCGTCGGCGAGATCCAACTCGATGATGAGACCCTTCGTGACGGGCTGCAAAATTCGTCCGTGGTGGATCCCTCGATCGGGGACAAGATCGAGCTGCTCCACCTCATGGATGGGCTGGGCATCCATACGGCCGACATTGGCCTCCCGGGCGCTGGGCCACGCGCGGTGAACGCCGTCCGCGGCTTAGCCCAGGAGATCGTGGACTCGGGTTTGTCCATCACAGCGAACTGCGCGGCCCGGACGATGATCGCGGACGTAGAGCCGATCGCTGAGATCAGCCAATCCGTCGGCGTCTCCATCGAGGTCTGCACGTTTATTGGGAGCTCCCCCATTCGGCAGTACACCGAGGAGTGGACGCTCGACAAGATCTTGGCGACCTCGGAGGAGGCTGTGACCTTCGCCGTTGCCCAGGGTCTGCCCGTCCTGATGGTGACGGAGGACACCACCCGAACTCGTCCCGATGACCTAAAGGCGATCTACACTGCCGCGATCGAGTGGGGAGCGAAGCGGCTCTGCCTCGCGGACACGGTTGGGCATGCCACACCGGAAGGAACGAGGGCCTTGGTGCGCTTTGTCATCGAGGAAATCGTCGAGCCGTCCGGAGAAGACATCGGCGTCGACTGGCACGGGCATCGTGATCGTGGATTCGGGCTGGCCAACGCGCTGGCCGCGATCGAAGCCGGTGCTACGCGGGTTCACGGAACGGCTCTTGGAATTGGAGAGCGGAGCGGCAATACGGAGATGGACCTGCTCCTGGTCAACCTCAAGCTCCTCGGCGTGCACGACGCGGATCTAACGACGCTTCCGGAGTACTGCCGGCTGACCGCTAGAGCCTGCGGAGTCCCGCTGGTCCATTCTTATCCGGTTGTTGGTGAGGACGCGTTCCGCACCGGAACTGGCGTTCATGCTGCTGCCATCGTGAAGGCGGAGGCCAAAGGAGATGCCTGGCTGGCCGATCGCATCTATTCGGGTATTCCCGCGTCGATGGTGGGACTTCGCCAACGTATCGAGGTCGGGCCGATGTCGGGTCTGTCGAACGTGAAGTATTGGCTCCGCGAACATGGGTTCGACCCAAACGACGATGCGCTCTGCAGCCGCGTGTTCGACGCTGCGAAGAGTACGGACCATACCCTGAGCGAGCAGGAGATCAGAGCCGTTTGCGCGGAGAGCTAGCGTGACCACTCAGCCGGCTCAACGCGGTGGATGAGGGGTCCTCGAGAAGGCCTGGGATGTCCAGGTAAGTGTGTCGGAACCAACCCACACCCGCACTGTCGACATGCACGTGCGTCGGCTACGCGCCAAGCTCGGAGAGACGGGAGCTTGGATCCAGACGATTCGGCGCCTTGGGTGCCGGCTCAGGGTACCTGAGGGAGTCCAGTAGGACTTCACGTTAGCCCGTGCGCGCGCCGCGCCGTTGCCAAGGCGGGGGGGCGGGGCATACGGTGTTCCCATGTCAGAGAACCCGTTCTCAGAGTCGTCCTCGGACGCGGTAGAAGCGCTGCTCGACGAGGTCACCCAGGAAACTCAACCGCAGCCACTTTTCGATGCGAGTCACCTCCGCGGCCAGATCGCGATCATTACGGGTGGGTCCAGCGGGATCGGACGGGCTGTGGCGTTGGAACTCGGTCAGTGCGGTGTCGATATCGCGTTCTGCTTCCTCGACGCCGGGTCACAGTCTCGACTGGACGCTCAGGCGGTGGCTCGAGAACTACGCCAACACGAAGTCCGTGTGTTCTTCCGCGAGTGTGACGTCCGTGAAAGTCAGGATGTGAACTCGTTCGTTGCCGAAGCCACTGAAGAGCTCGGAGGTGTTCAGATCCTCATCAATAACGCTGGAATCGGGCGCGATCGAGCGATGTGGCACATGCAGGACCACGAGTGGGAAGCGGTGGTGCGGACCAATTTGGACGGAGCTTTTTTCTTTACCCGCGCGGTCACTCCGTTCCTGAGAGCTCAGGAGTACGGGAAGATCGTGAATGTGACGTCGGTACACGGCATCAAGAGTGAGTTCGGGATCTCGAACTATGCGTCGTCCAAGGCCGGCTTGATTGGCCTTACGGAAAGTACGGCGATCGAACTCGGTCCTAAGAACATCAACGTGAACGCGGTGGCTCCCGGGTACATTCGAACCACGAGACTCACGGAGGGTGTCCCTTCCGAGAACCTGGATCGGGCACGCGAGCGTTCGGCGCTCGGACGGCTTGGTGATCCTCAGGACGTGGCAGGAGCGGTGGTCTTCTTTTGCTCCGAAGCGGCTCGTCACATCACCGGAGTGGTACTTCCGGTTGACGGCGGCTATCTGCTCTGACGGCATTGCCCGCATCAACGTCCGCGCCCATTCTCCGCCCATGGAAATTCTGAAACGGCTCGCCAATCTGGTCGACGGACTGAACGACAAGATTGGCTACGGCATCAAGTGGTTGACCTTGATCATGGTGTTGGTCGGCGCGGGCACGGCTGTCCTTCGCTACTTCGGGCGGGGCTTGGGGCTTTCGCTCAACCTCACGCCGCCCACCGAACTCCAGTGGTATCTATTCAGTCTCATCTTCCTGCTGGGCGCGGCGTACGGACTGAACCAGAACGTACATGTCCGCGTCGATGTGCTCTACGAGAAGCTGAGTGCCAAGAAGCAGGCGTGGGTCGACCTGGTTGGAACCGTGATTTTTTTACTCCCGTTCTCCCTAGTCATGCTCTACCTGTCGTGGCCGGCGGTTCGCTCGTCGGTGCAGCTCATGGAGACCTCGCCGGACCCCGGTGGTTTGCCCAGGTGGCCCATCAAGATCGTCATCTTGTTCGCGTTCGGGTTGCTCGCACTCCAAGGCTTCAGCCAGATCGTGAAGCAAGTGGAGATCATCCGAGGCGTCGCTCCCGAGCCGGATGAGAACCCGGAGGTGCACGCATGAATCTCTGGGGTCCGGCGATGTTCGGGGTGGTCCTGATGATGATCTTCAGTGGGTATCCCGTGGCGTTCGCGCTCGGGGGGACCGCGCTGATTTTTGCTGGACTGGCTTCTCTGTTCGATCTGTTCCCGCTGCCGCTCTTGTTCGCGTTACCCGAGCGCACGTTCGGAACGATGTCGAACCAGGTCCTGCTCGCGGTTCCGTTCTTCATCTTTATGGGTACGGTGCTCGAGAAGTCCAAGCTGGCGGAGCAACTACTCGAGACGATCGGCGTCCTGTTCGGACGCTTCCGCGGCGGCCTCGCGATCGGGGTGGTGTTCGTGGGAGCCCTGCTCGCGGCGGCCACGGGTGTCGTAGGGGCCAGCGTCACCGCCATGGGCCTGATTTCCCTGCCGGTTATGCAGCGAAACGGGTACGACGAGAAGCTCAGTCTAGGTGTGATCGCAGCGTCCGGGACCTTGGGTCAGATCATTCCGCCGTCGATCGTCCTGATCGTCCTTGGCGACCAAATGGGCGTCAGCGTGGGCGATCTTTTCCGTGCCGCCTTGGTGCCAGGCCTGATCCTGACCGGAGGGTATGCGGTCTACATCGCGGGCTTGGCCATCGTGAACAAGACCGTCGCGCCCGCGCTTCCCGAGTCGATGCGACTGAAGGGCTTTGAGCTCTTAAAGCGAGTCGTGCTGTCGTTGTTGCCCCCTCTCGCGCTCATCGTTGTGGTGCTCGGGAGCATCTTCGCGGGTGTCGCGACCCCGACTGAAGCGGGTGCACTCGGTGCCGTAGGTGCGATGGTACTCGCGGCGTTGAACCGGCAGTTGTCCATGAAGGCGCTGAATGCCGCGATGGAAGAAACCAGCCGCCTCACGATCATGGTGGTGTTCCTCCTCATTGGTTCGACGGCCTTCGCGCTCGTCTTCCGCGGGTTGGACGGCGATCTGTGGATCGAGGGACTCCTGACGGGGATCCCGGGTGGAGCGCTCGGATTCCTCATTGTCGTGAACGTGGTCGTCTTCCTGCTCGGGTTCTTCATCGACTTCTTCGAGATCGCCTTCATCATCGTGCCGCTTATCGTGCCGGCCGCCTTGGCACTCGGAGTCGATCTCACTTGGCTGGGAATCGTTCTCGCGGTGAACCTCCAGACATCGTTCCTGACACCTCCCTTCGGGTTCAGTCTGTTCTACCTGAGAGGGGTCACCCCGAGCACGATTTCCACGCAGTCGATTTATCGTGGTGTGATTCCGTTTATCGTGATCCAGGTTGTCGTACTCGCAGGCGTCGTCTGGATGGCGGTGCCGAAGTAGAACGATGTCCGGCGACTTGAAGACCGTTTGGACGGGCGGACGACGAAAGCTGGGGGCGGACCCGCTATTCGGACCGTGGGTGAAGGCGATCGGGACAATCCGGCTTCCCGTGGCGACCGAAGAGCCGTTCTTCTACCTGGCTCGGGCCATCTGTTACCAGCAGCTCGCCGGTGCGGCCGCATCAACGATCCACGGACGTTTTTGTAAGGCCCTCAAAGGCGAAGTGACGCCCGCGAAAGTGCTGCGCGTCAGGGAGACGACCCTGCGGGGCACTGGGTTGTCGCGAGCGAAACTCGCTGCGATCCGCGATCTCGCCCAGAAAGTGCGCTCCGGGGAGGTCGAAATTCACGACCTGGACGAGCATACGAACGAAGAAGTGATTCGTCGTCTCGTGCTCGTGAAGGGGATCGGCGAGTGGACCGCTCAGATGTACCTGATCTTCAGGCTCTTCAGGCCTGACGTGTGGCCCACCGGTGACCTCGGCGTGCGCGCTGGTTACGCAAAGGTCCATGGCCTGGGCGAGTATCCGACACAGAAGGAGCTCGGGCCGCTCGGTGAACCCTACGCTCCTTGGCGGAGCGCTGCTGCGTGGTATTGCTACCGGGTACTGGATATCGAAGCGCCCTGATCGAAGACGTTTCATCCACACTGTGGATTGTGTTGGAGAGCGATCGGGCTCTTCGGCGTGATGCAGGGCCCGTTTTTCGACGTGTCGACTACGGACCCGGCGACGTTCGTTGTAGCGCCCGTCCTGCTGGCCGCAGTGAGCCTGTTGGCGTCTTGGCGCCCGGCCAGGCGGGCATCTCGAGTGAGCCCGGTTGAGGCGCTGCGTTCGGGGTAGAGCCTGCGTGAGGGTGCAGATAAAAAAAGCGGACCCCGACGAATCGGGGCCCGCTTTTTCTTTGCCAAACTGGAGTTAGCCGATCGGATTCCCGACTCTCGGGAAGGCGAACTGAGCGTAGCTCAGCTCGTTGCCTGCCGCGTATGGGAACGACATATCCCTGAAGGCCTTCCAAGACTGGTAGACCTCGTTGGTGACCGCGTCCCCGGCCGCCTGCTCCTCCAGGAAGTCCATGGATTCGGTCCAGGCTGCTTCCATGATCTCGTTCGGGTATTCCCGGACGATCACACCGTGCTCGCTGGTCAGGACGTTGAGTGCTGCCGGGTTCGCCGCATCGTAGCTGGCGAGCGTGCTTGAGATCGTCTCTCCGCACGCGGTTCGAAGTATTGCTTGATACGCAGCCGGTAGCTCGTCGTATGCGGCCTGGTTCGTGAGCAGGCTCATTGTCACGCCCGGTTCCCACCACCCTGGGTAGTAGTAGTTCTTCGCGACCTGGTGGAAGCCGCTCTTCAAATCGTCGTGAGGGCCGACCCACTCGGTAGCGTCGATCGCACCGCGCTCTAGGGCGGGGTAGATCTCGGCGCCGGCTAGCACTTGCACGGTCACGCCTAACCGGGTCATGATCTCGCCGCCCATGCCCGGAATGCGCATGCGCAGACCCTGAATGTCGGCCAGGCTGTTGATCGGCTCGCGGAACCACCCACCCATTTGTCCACCCGTGGACGACACGGGGAAGGTGATGAGGCCGAAGTCAGCGTAGATGTTGTTTAGAAGATCGAGTCCGCCTCCGTGATACAACCACGAGATCTGTTGGCGGCAGTTGAGGCCGAACGGCACCGCAGCATCGAAGGCAAGGGCAGGGTGCTTTCCAGTGTAGTAGTAGCCAGGCGAGATGCCGCACTGGACTGTGCCTTGCATGACTCCGTCCATGACCTGGAGTGGGGGCACGATCTCACCGGCAGCGTAGACTCGGATGTTGAAGTTGCCGCCCGTCATCTCGGAAACACGCTCAGCGAGCCGCTCGCCAGCACCGTAAAGGATGTCCGCGCCGGGCCCGAAGCTCCCCGTAAGGCGCCAGTTAACGCGAGGTCCGGAGACGCCCTCCGCCGAGACACTACCGCCGCCGCCGTCGCTCGAACACGCGCCCAGTGCAGCCGCGCCCGCTCCAACTCCCGCCTTCTTGAGAAAGTCCCGTCTCTTGATCGTCATCCCGTACAGCCTCGATGTCTTGGTTCAGCAGCCTCAGAGGGCCAATGAAGTAACCCGTGGCGCGGTGTCGGGCAATCCAAAGGCGGGGCGGCTGGCGCGACGGGCCGGCTCGTCGGATCTTGCGGTCTTCGCTGAGGTTTTGGACTTGTTCTTCGAGGTTTCGATGCGTACCAATCGTGCGTGGCACATCGCCGCACTTCTGACTGTCGCCTTTTCGCTCGTAGCCGCGCCTGCAGCCTTGGTGGCACAAGCCTCTGAGCCTGTCCGTGCCGGCTCCGGGATGGTCGTGTCCACGCAGTGGATCGCCTCAGAGGTCGGCCGCGACGTGCTCGCTGCGGGTGGAAACGCCGTGGACGCCGCGATCGCCACAGGCTTCGCGTTGGCCGTCACGCATCCCTCTGCGGGCAACATTGGCGGGGGCGGCTTCATGGTGATCCGCTTCCCGAACGGGCAGTCCACCGCAATCGACTTTCGCGAAAAGGCACCGCTCGCCGCAGACCCGTTGATGTGGTTGGACGAAAACGGGGAGTACTCATCTCAGATCCACCACCGCAGCCATATGGCCGTAGGCGTCCCAGGTACGGTCGCGGGCTTTGACAAAGCGCACCGGCTCTACGGCGACATGAATTGGGAGCGGCTGGTCTATCCCTCGGTCGCGCTCGCACAGGACGGATTCGAACTGAGTGGTCGCCTGGCCGGTGGGTTGAGTCGGCTCGTGGAGCGCACGAATGCTCATCCAGCGACGGTGGCACAGTTCTCAAACAATGGGACGCCATTCGGAGAGGGCGAGACGTTCCGGCAAGCCGATTTGGGCCGAACCCTCCAACGCATCATGCTCAATCGCCGCGATGGGTTCTACAGCGGCGAGACGGCGCGCCTCATCGCGGAAGAGATGGCCGCGAATGGTGGGCTGATTACCGAAGCCGACCTCGAACTCTATGAGGCTAGAGAGCGCAGCCCCATCAAGGGTACCTACCGTGGGTACGACATCATCTCGATGCCGCCCCCGAGTTCTGGTGGGGTGGCCATGGTCACGATGTTGAACATCCTCGAGGGATACGACCTGCCGTCGCTCGGGCATAACACTGCGCCGTACATCCATCACCTGAGTGAGGCGATGCGCCGCGGCTTCAAGGAACGAGCACAGTACTTGGCCGACCCGGACTTTGTGGACATGCCGATCTTTGAACTGACCAGTAAGGACCACGCTGCCGCGTTGCGGGCTAGCATTTTGCCGGACATGGCGACCCCGTCTCAGCCCTCGGATATCACGATGGGCTACGAGAGCCCGGAGACCACGCACTACTCAGTCGTGGATGGAAATGGGATGGCGGTTTCTGTCACGTACACTCTCGAATCTGGCTATGGCTCGGGGATCGTCGTGCCCGGTGGTGGCTTCTTACTCAACAACGAGATGGGTGACTTCAATGCCGGACCAGGCCTGACGAACGAAACCGGCCTCATCGGGACGACCCCGAACCTCGCGCGGCCCCAGCAGCGCATGCTCTCCTCCATGACGCCGAGCATCGTTGCGAAGGACGGGCGTCTGGTCGCTGTGGTCGGTAGCCCCGGTGGCCGCACGATCATCAACACGGTCATGCAGGTGATCCTGAACGTGGTCGACTTCGGTATGAACATTCAGGAAGCCGTGAACGCCAAGCGTATTCACCATCAGTGGTTGCCGGACCGGATCCGCATCGAAGGAGATGGTGCTTCGGCCGATGCCATCACGGCGCTTGAAGCGATGGGGCACACCGTCCAGATGGGTGGTGGGCAGGGGACTGCGCACTCGATCATGATCGACGCTCGGACCGGTGAACGGTTGGGTGCCGCAGATCCGAGGAATCCGGACGCTGGGGCGAGAGGGAATTGAGGGTCCGAGTCACGGTTTGTTGTAAATTAAAAATGAAGAACACGCTTGGAGACTGCTCCTGTTGGTTGATCGGTAGGGAAAGACCATGAGACATATGAGAACCGCGGTCGTTCTGACGGCCATGTTCACCTTTGGCGCAGCCGGCATGGCTGCCCAATCCACCGGGCCCTCGCACGCAGGGTATGACCCGAACGCCCCGCGTGACGGGCATTACCACAACGGCGAACTCGGTGAAAAGCTTCTCATTCTTGAATCGAACCTGAAGTGTGATTGTGGATGCGGGCTCGACGTGCACTCGTGTCAGTTCCAGATGCAGTGTGGGACGGCTCCGGTCTGGTCGGTTCGCATTCGGGAGGCGCTCGAAGCCGGGGAGTCGGTTGATGTGATCCAGGCAGGATTCGTTGCCGACTTCGGAAAAACCGTGTTGATGTCGCCACCGGCCGAGGGCTTCAATCTCATCGGCTACTTTCTACCTGCGATCGCTATTTTGACCGCGGGCATGCTCTTGGGCCTGCTCACACGGCGCGGGACGCGCCGTGAGGACATGGTGCCGATCGAGGTGCTCACAGACGAAGATGCTGCCCGCCTCAGCGCAGCCATGAAGAAGCTCGATTCGCTGGAGAGCCCTGACTGGTAGGTCGTTTAGCGCGTCAGGTCCCACCGCTCGACGTACTCGACGTCAAAGTCGTCCTGGGTTCGCCCGAGAATATAGTCGGGACCGATCTCGAAGACTTCTAAGTCGCTCGGTGTCTCGACCAAGCCCAGCACCCGGCCCTCACGGTCGAAGACGGTCCAGATGACCTGTTCGTCTCCAGGGAGTTGGTACTCCTGGACCCACAGGTGGCCGAGCGGATCCGACTTCACATCTGCATAAGCGGGGAAGGCGTCCACTAGCGGCATTTCCGCGACCCTCTCCATCTGCTGAGCACGCTCTTCTGGGTCGCTGTCGGTGTAACGTTCCAGGAAATAGGCGTTTAGTTGATCCTGGGTCGGTGATGAGGCCAGATGGCCTCGCCGGATGATGCGGGTCGGCACCCCGTCCGGATCGAAGGCCTGCAATTCGTAGGTGTCGGTTGCACTTACGACGACCTCGGCACCCCACGAGGTATGCACTGTGTTCCGCCCGAACGGGTGGGTGTTGACGGACATGAATCCAGGCCCGGCTACCACGAACGCCTCTTGTCCCGGAAATACACCGAATGACTGCGCGTCCTCACCGTCCGCGGAGATCGTGGCGTGCTCGTAATCAGACCGGGTCAGCCCGTCCGGAATTTCACCTACGGGGAAGATCGCTCCGGACCGCACAAGCAGGCGCCCGTTGGACAATATCCCTCGGAACTGTGGAGCGACGAGGTCTTCGTTGTCATGGAGGGCAAAAGTCCGCCCGTGGACTCCGTCCAGCCCATAGATCGAGATCCGGCGTTGCCGGGAATCGAAGGCCATGATCGAATCACCAGCCCATGCGTCGATCTCGATGATACCCGTGAACTCGCCGGGTCCTTCACCCTCGCGGCCCCAGGAGGCCAGGTGAAGTCCTTCGTCGTCGAAGACCCGCATCTCGTTCGAGCCTCGGTTGACCACCACAATGCGCCCATCCTCGAGTCGCATGGCGTCGGAGACCCGGAAGAGCTGGTAGGCATCCTCACCCTCGAGTGTGCCAATCGAGACGGTCGGGCTGGCTGAGATACTCCAAGGGAGTCTCGAGTTCGGCTGCGGCATGTCGTTCTCGACGATCGTGACGCCCGCGCTGTCGCGAACCACCGACTGCGGTGCGGATCGAGCGTCGTTCGAGTCGGCGCACCCCGCCATGAGCCCGCCTGTTACCACGACAACGAAAATGAGTCCGGTCTTCGTTCTCATCGTCCCATCCACTATCTGCTCCCGAGACGACTGCCCCGGAATCGTCCGAGTGTTACGACCCCGTCAGTCGTTCACATAGGTCAGGAAGTTGTTCGGATCGTCGTTCTCACCCCGAACCGTCTCCCAGAAGTGTTTCTGCAATGCGAGACCGACGGGCCCTGCGGTTCCCGCTCCGACCGGAATCCTGTCGACGCTCCGAACCGGGGTCACTTCCGCGGCCGTGCCTGTGAAGAAGATCTCGTCCGCTGTGTAGAGGCTCTCTCTAGGGACATGCTGTTCACGGACCGTGTAGCCGAGGTCGTTTGCCAACTGGATGACTGCGTGTCTGGTGATGCCGTTGAGCGATGTCCCGTCGAGGAACGGTGTGAGGACCACGCCATCCCGCACGAGGAAGATGTTCATCCCGCTGCCCTCACTCACGAGCCCATCGGGCCCAAGCGCGATGGCGTCCACGTACCCGTTCTCGATCGCTTCCATCTTCATGAGCTGGGCGCTCACATAATGCCCCCCCGCTTTGGCGGCGACGGGGATCGTGTTGGGATGCGCCCTCCACCACGTCGACACACAAACGTCCACACCGTGTTTGAGCGCCTCTTCACCCAGGTAGGCTCCCCAGGGCCAGGAGGCCACATAAGAGTCGATGGGGCTGGCGTATGGGTTGAGGCTGATCGAACCGTAGCCCCGAAGGATCATGGGGCGGATATAGCAGGAATCCAGCTTGTTCCGTCGCACGACTTCGAGGATCGCCTCCTTGAACTCCGGAGGGCCGTAATCCTCTGGAGTCATGCGATAGACCTTCGCCGAGTCCATGAGGCGCCGGAGGTGCTGGTCCAGCTTGAAGATTGCTGGGCCCTTGGGCGTCTCGTAGGCACGAATTCCCTCGAAGACCGACGTGCCGAACTGGACGGCGGTACTCAGAAGGTGAAGCTGGGCATCGTGCCAGCCGATCATCTCACCGTTTTTCCAGATCCAATCCGATTCCTGAAAGCCGACAGCACCCATCAGTACAGTCCTTTAATCCAGCCGCCGTCCACAGCGACTGATTGTCCGGTTACGTAAGAAGCCTGCTCAGAACATAAGAATGCTGCTACCGCGCCTAGCTCTGGCGGGTCCCCCAGACGCCCCATGGGAATCTCGCCCTCCCAGCTCTCGTACGCGCCTTCAATCGTGAGACTGTCACGTTCGGCGACGGCTTCGGCCAAGTGGATCAACCGCTCTGTGCGGGTGAACCCTGGCAGAACGTTATTCACCGTCACGTTGAACGAGGCCACTTCGTTGGAGATCGTCTTCGCGAATCCGGTTACGCCGGCCCGAATGGAGTTGGACAAAATGAGACCAGCCACGGGCTGCTTCACAGAAATCGAGGTGACATTCACGATGCGGCCCCAACGCTGCTCTTTCATCCCGGGCAGTACAGCCCGCGTGAGGTTTACCACACTCTCAAAGTTCTGAGCGATGGCTTGGCTCCAGACTTCGGCGGAGTGATTCTCGAAGGGGCCGGCAGGTGGACCGCCCGTGTTGGTCACTAGAATGTCGATGGTGCCAAACGCTTCCTGAGCTGCCGAGACTACGGCGTCGACGCCGGCCGGATCCGTCAGGTCAGCCTCGACCATCTCGACGCGAACCCCTGATGCGGCAATGATCTCACTCTGGACTTGCTGGAGCTTTTCGGAAGACCTGGAGTTGATGACCAAGTTGGCGCCTTCCGCGGCGAGCGCGTCCGCGATGGCGCGCCCGAGCCCCGAGCTCGAACCACAGACGAGGGCTGTCTTACCCTTGATGCCGAGATCCATGTAGGTCAGTCCTCGTCGTGGAAGTAGGAGTCAGATCCGTCCAGCCAGTCTTCGCGCGGCGGACTGAAGACATCCAGGTCGAACGTGTCTTCGAGCGCTTCCGCCCTATGCGGCACGTGGGACGGCAGGTAGAGGACCTCGCCGGCGCCGACTACACGCTCGTGATACCCTTCAGTGCCCTCGTCGCCGATCCAGAAGCGGAGCGAGCCGGTCACTATGTAGGTCAATTGTTCGTTCTCGTGACTGTGTTTCGGTACGATCGCGCCTTTGTCTAGGTAGACATGGGCGAGCATCATGCGGTCTCCGGTGAAGAGCCTGCGCGTGATGTTCTCTTTGACCGTCTCCAGTGGGATGTCTTCCCACTTCTCGTGGCGAACGCCGGTGTCGCTCATCTGTGCTCCAGGGTCGATTGGCGGACCGGCCAATCGGCGGCTGGAGGCCGCCGATGTCAATGGCGACTGCGACTTCGGTCTGGCGGGGGGCGCCGCTTCTTTGCGCGGCGCCCCCGCTCAGACTTCGCTTAGTCCCTCAGTGAGGTCGCTGCGTCCACTCTGCTCGCTCGCCTCGCAGGAAGCCAGGCCGCCAGCGTCACCGTCGCGAAGCGGACCGCGGCCGACGCTCCGATGACCAGCGGGTCACTGGGTTCGACCTGGAAGAGGAGCCCTTGAAGCGCTTGGGCGAGCCCCGCAGCGATCGCTGTGCCCAACCCGATCCCGATCAGCACGATGCCGATTCCTCGCGCCAGGACGAGCCAGATGAGTGACTTCGGACGTGCGCCTAATGCGATCCGAATGCCCATCTCTCGGACTCGTTGGGACGCACCAAACGACACCAGGCCGTTGAGCCCGACGGCTGCGAGCAACAACGCGAGCCCGGAGAACGCTGCGATCAAGGCTCCGACGCAACGGCGGTCTGGAGGGGCTGCGGCGTCGGGTTCGCGCCCGCCCTCACCCTGCACGTGCAGCATCATTGAAGGGGAAGAGTGAGCGAGTGCGGGGTGTTAGGCTTGCTACTCCGGAAGGACCGCCACGCCTAGCGTGAAGACACCCACATCCGTGTGCCACACGATGTCACCGCTCGCGAGATCGACGGCCACGACTCCACCGCGAGACCTCGTGTTTCCTTCGTACGTCACGTAGGCGATCGATCTGCCCGGAGACAGAGCCACCCCGTGCGGATTCGCACCAGGTATCACCACGGATCGTGTCCCCCCCCTCAGTAGATCCACGATCGACACGGTGCCCGCCCCACGGTTGGCGACCACGGCTCTATCCCGTCCGACCTCGATCTGAGCTCCCCCGTCGTCCGTGGAAAGAAGTGTTCGAGATCCCGGGGTATTGAGGTCGACGTCGACGACATGCGGCGCCGCCCCGAGGGTAAGGAAGAGTCGGCTATTGTCGCGCCATGCGACGTTCATTGGCTTGGCTCCTGCCTCCGTCGACAGGCGCTGGAAGTCGCTGAGATCTGCCGCGTCGAGGATCACGAGCTGATCGCCGCCGGCGCACGTCACTGCGATGAATGCTCCGTCCGGTGAATACGATGCATCGTGCGGAGCCGGACACACCTCAGGTGATGCGTGGATCGTGAGGTCTCGGGTGTTCACAAAAGCGACCCGGCTGTTCACACCGCCGCCACTCAACCAGTAATCGGGGACCGCAGCCATCTCGCCGTCGGGCGAAAGGCGGACGCGCGCGGCGCCGCTCGTGGGCAGCGTGACTCGTCCCACCAGGCGCAGCCCCTCCGATTCATACTTCCACAGAGTGGGTTCGCCATGGGAAAGAGTGACGTAGAAGTGCTGGCCGTCCGGCGAGACCGCGATCCCGTGGGGTTCGTCTCTTTCCCCGGGCCGCGGATCCAACCACAACGAGTCCAGCACCTCGCCCGTCGCCGCGTCTAGGACGAAGACCTGATCTGTGAAGCCTGAGGTTACGAGAAGCCGCCCGGAGGGCACTTCGGCACAGCCGGCCGCAACAAGCGCTACGGCCACGGACAGGACGAGGCGGTGCAGTGCGCCGCCCGACCCGATCATCGCGGTGGCTCGAGCGCGATGAGCCCTTCGTTCATGTCGGAGACCCAAAGGAGGCCCTGGTGGAGCTGCGGTGCCCAAGAGCATGTGAAGGCCGTGGAGCGATCGCACTCTCCGAAACCGAAGTTGTAGAGGGCCCGGGTGATCTCGCGGCCTTGTCGGTCGAGCTGGCCCATCAGGTCTCCACTCACATCCAGCGCGCGAAGCCCTTGGCCGTACCAAGCGAGGTAGAGCGTCGACTGTGCTTCATCCAGCCAGAAGTTGTGCGGTGGTTGGTCCCTAATCTCATATGTCGCGACTTCGCGGGGCTCACGAAGGTTACGGACGTCCACAACGTGCATGACGCCGGGTGCCGAGAAGTCCTCCTCGCCGACGAACACATACCCAGCCTCCGGCCAATACCACGCGTTGTGAGTTTGTCCGGACAAGTCAGAAAGACGCGCGACCTCGACTGGGGCAGAAGGAGTTCCGCCTGCAATGCCGTGTCCGACGTCGAGAATGATTAGGCCTGCGTTCCAATGAGACAGGAATGCGAGCCCGTCTCGGACATACACATCGTGCAGGAACGATTCGCCCGCCCAGAATCGGGCGGCGACGGTGGGGAGGGATGGGTCGGAGATATCGAGAATCCGAAGACCATTTCCTATGCCGTCCACGACGAGGTACGCGTAGTCACCGTCGATCCACACGTTGTGCACACCGGACTGCAACTCATCCGTGAATCGGCCGACAACCTCCGGCTCAAGCGGATCCGTAAGGTCCAGGATGGTGATGCCATTGAGCCCATTCGCAGATCCCTCGTGCGTCGCGATCGCCAACGTTCCGTCCTCGCGCACTTTCACGTCATTCACCGTTCGTGCGTCGAGCTCGAGGGTGGACGACAGAGTCGGCGAGGTCGGGTCCGCGATATCCCACACGTTGAGCATGTTGCCCAAGCGCACCGAGTCGCCGACCTGGCGCGATCCCCAGGTGCCCGAGTAGGCCACGTCACCGTGCAGCCAAAGATCCGAGGTGAAGCGCAGTGTTTCCCTCGCGCGACCCACTGTTGTGAACGCTCCCCGGAGTCCTCGCTCAGAGACGTTGAAGGTCACGGCATCCTCCGCGTCGCCGACCTGGGCCGTGATCGTGACTGTGCCCGACTCGTAGGCGACGAACTGACCGGTCGCACCCACGAAGCCCGCGGTCGCGGGATTCAGCGTCCACGTAACCGGAGCGCCCTGAACCAACTCGCCGGCGTCGTCTCGTACCTCCACAGCGAGTCCGACGACATCGCCCGTCCGAATCTCCGTCGTGGACGTTGAGAGCGTCAGGATGGCGGCGGCTTCTTCTTCGGCGCTCAGCACCGTGAAGTGGATGGTCAATTGAGCGCTGATACCACGGAGGCAGGAGCCAAGCCAATGAACCTCGCATGGCCCGACCCCACCGCTTGCGACGAGTACTGCGTCGTAGAAACCCGGCTGAAGTGATGCTTCGTTCGTGATCCCCAAATGGATCGTGCGTGTGTCCCCCGGATTCAGAGTGGGCACTTCCGCCGGATCGCTGGTGATGTGCACGCCTGGCACCGTTGCGCCTGCGAGGTCTTGAACGGCCACTGAAATCATCTCGACGGGGCCGATGGACTGGCCTCCTAAATTCCGGATGTCAACTTCACCCTCACGGAGGGGTCCTAACTCCAGCATGGTCGCTGAGAAACTCAGCTCCGGCGGAAGCTGGGGCTCAGACGGCCCCCCACACGCCGCCCACGCCAAACCCGCGCAAAGTGCGGCCAGGAGACGGTGGGTCGATGGCATGGTGGGCACGTGACTCATGACTGAAGGTGACGGAAGAGTCCTTCCAAAGAAGGACCCCTACCCTGAAATACGCTTCACGGGGTGAAGGTTGGCAAGGCAACTGCCGAGCTTCAACAGCTAGGGTGCCTTGTCTAGCTTACTTGGCTGCAACGTATCGGTGTAGCAGGCGACAAAACGAGGAGCCTCGGAACATGGGCATCGGCCGAACATCCACGACAGGAATTGCGCTCGCGTTGTTGGCGATCGGGCTTGCCTCCTGTGGTGGTAATCCACCGCCGCCTCTGCCGGGAACGACGCGTGGGGCGCCCCCTGACCTTAGAGGGCGCCGAGTGATCGTACTCCCGGTCCAGCAAAACCTGGGTGTCGCAGGTGATATCGATGCAGAAATGGCCTTCGGGCTTCAGGATAAGACCCGAGAGGTTACGTGGATCTTGGACGCAGAAGTCCAAGAAATTCTCAGGCGTTCACCGGGAATCTTAGCGGGGACGCGTGGCCTCCCGGTAGGACACTTCTTGTTGGCTGAAGTGCAGCGGGTCGGGGAGCCCCTGTATGGGAACTTCCGAAGAATGTCAGCGCTGGTGGACGCCGGGATGATTCTCCTCCCGGTTCAGGCTGTAGTGAGCGCCGTTGAGGGTGAAGACCCGCGGGTCGAGCTTGCGGTCGCTCTTATCGATTCACGCACCGGCAGAGTGGAGTGGTTCGCAATAGTGGAAGGTGGTGCGTTTCCGGCCGGTGATCCTCGTGGCATAGCGTCCGCTGTGGACGCTTTGGCCCGGAGGTTGCTGTGGTACGTAGGTGTGTGACCGGAATCACGTGCGAGGAAAGTGAAATCATGAATCGGACGACGATGAAGCGATATATGGGGGGCATCCCTCTCGCGGCTGTACTCATGGGCCTGGCATGCACCGAGGTGGATCTCACGGTGCCTTCCGCAGATGAGGTCGAGTCGTACTACACGGTGACCAGTAATCTCGAGAGCCGCGTGACCGGCAACGTGGCCACGATTCGCATCAGCCAGAGCGCACAACAGCTCCGGCGTGGTGGTTCGTTGTGGGCCAAGGTCGGCCCGTACATCTACCTGTTCTCGGACGAAACGCACCAGCTCTTCGCGGCGTTTCCCGGACTGGCCGCAGTCCGGGTCGTAACGACCGTAGGACAAGCTGAAGTAGCCACCGTGCTTCTCGCACGGGACGAACTCACCGACGTGACGTGGAGGCGAGCCAAGAACCTCGCTGGGCGCGTCAGAGTCGAAGGTACAGAGCGAGTAACGCTCCTTCAGGATCTGGTTCGGTGGGGTGAACAGCACACCGAATTCGAGTACAACGCCCGGTATACACGCAGCCGTTAAGCCTCGCGTACGACGCGGGGTGATGGTCGCCACAACTCCATATAGAACGAAATGTCTCAGACCATCACAGTGATCCCGGGCGACGGAATTGGCCCTGAAGTCACGGACGCGACGCTCACCGTACTCAAAGCCGCTGGCGCGGACCTCGAGTACGACATGCAGCAGGCCGGACTCATCGCGCTTCAGGAGCAACGCAACCCGCTCCCCCAGAGCACGCTTGATTCTGCGGAAGAGCATCGGATCATGCTCAAGGGTCCGCTCACGACCCCCTCGGGTTCCGGTTTTCGCTCCATCAACGTCGAGATGAGAAAGGCGTTCGACCTCTACTCCAACGTGCGGCCCGTTCGGACTCTCGTCCCCGGGGGGCGTTACGAGGACATCGACCTCGTCCTGATTCGTGAGAACACGGAAGGGCTATACGTCGGTGTTGAGCACTACATCGGCATGCACGGGGATCCGAGAGCGGCAGCTGAGTCGGTCATGATCATCACGCGCTTCGGTGCCGAACGGATCTGCCGGTGCGCCTTCGAATACGCTCGCGCGAACGGTCGCAAAAAAGTCACCCTGGCCCACAAAGCCAACATTCTGAAATACACCCAGGGGCTGTTCCTCGACATCGGGCGGGAGGTCGCGAAGGAGTATCCCGACATCGAATTTGAGGATCGCATCATCGATGCAACGGCGATGCTTCTCGTCCTCGATCCGTACCAATTCGATGTCCTCGTTATGGAGAACATGTTCGGTGACATCTTGTCGGACCTCATGGCCGGGCTCGTCGGTGGACTCGGCTTTGCGCCGGCCGGTAACATTGGGACTGACGCGGCCATGTTCGAAGCCGTGCACGGCTCAGCGCCTGATATCGCAGGGCAGGGCGTCGCGAATCCGACCGGCCTCTTGATGTCAGCGTGCATGCTTCTTGATCATGTGGAGCAGGAGGACGTCGCGACGCGCATTCGCGCTGCGGTGGATCATGTGATCATGGGCGAGACCCACCGCACCGTGGACATGGGTGGAAACGCCGGCACGAAGCAGTACACTGAGGCGTTGGTCCGAGCACTCAGCTAGAAGGCGCGCGGTACCTGGCACATCTCAGCAACAGACAGGAGTCCCATGGCTCGGAAGAAGACCACGTGGCGAGACCGGTTTCCCGAAGAGGTGACCTGCGTCCGCTGTCTTGAGGTTCAACCCCTAGTCGACGTGGACCGACTCCTTTGGTGCAAGGACTGCTGTGCCTCGGCTCGCAACCGGGCTGGCTGGTGGGGCTGGCTGGGGGGGCTGGTCTTCGGCGGAGCGATCTCACTCTACATCTGGATCGTGATTCGCCCTACGGACCTCGTTATGGGTGGGTGGTTTGGTACAGTCGCGATGGCGATCTGGCTCGGAGCGAAAGCGTGTCGTGAGCTCGCGTACGGAATCATGCGCTTCTCGAACGACCGCGCCGTGGACGCCGTGCCGCCAAGCCTCACGGAACTCGAGGAGTAGCGATTCGACTGTCGGATTTCTTCGGTCCGAGCGTTACTTTCTAGCTAACAAAGGCTTCGAGCCTTCCAATTCCGTCCGACCAACCTGACCGGCCATGGCCCGCTTCGAAGGCATCGACTTTTACGACATCGACGCACTCCTCTCTGAAGAGGAGCGCATGGTACGTGACACGATCCGCTCTTGGGTCGAAGACCGTCTCATGCCTATCATCGGTGATGCGTACATCAACCGGTCGTTCCCCACGGAGCTGATCCCGGAGATGGGGGAGCTCGGTGTGCTCGGTGCGAATCTCCCGGAGAAGTACGGGTGTGCTGGCCTGAACAACGTCTCGTACGGAATCATCATGCAGGAGTTGGAGCGGGGTGATTCCGGTATCCGTTCCTTTGTGTCCGTTCAGGGCGCGTTGGTCATGTACCCCATTTTCGCCTTCGGAAGTGAAGAACACCGCACCGAGTGGCTGCCGAAGTTGGCCACTGGAGAAGCGATCGGGTGCTTCGGCCTCACCGAACCGGACTATGGCTCGAATCCGTCCGGAATGATCACGACGGCGAAAAAAACTGACGATGGCTGGCTGTTGAACGGCGCCAAGATGTGGATCACCAACGGTTCGATGGCCGACGTCGCGGTCGTCTGGGCGCAGACAGGTGAGAGTGGAGACACGAGGAGTATTCGTGGTTTTGTCGTTCCTACCGACACGCCCGGATTCAGCGCCAAGGACCAGAAAGGCAAATTGTCGCTCCTCGCGTCAGATACGAGCGAACTCGTGTTTCAGGACGTTGCGCTGCCCGACAGTGCGCTCATGCCGGACAGTGACGTTGGCCTGAAGGCCCCGCTCATGTGCCTCACGCAGGCGCGCTACGGGATCTCATGGGGTGTGGTCGGTGCGGCGATGGCGTGCTTCGACGAGGCGCTCTCGTACGCGAAGCAACGCGTCATGTTCGACACCACGATCGGGGCCAAGCAGATCCAGCAGGTTCGCTTGGCGGACATGCTTACGAGTATCACCCAGGGTCAGCTCCTCACGTATCGCTTGGGTCGCATGAAGGACGAAGGGACGATGACTCCTCAGCAGGTTTCGCTCGCTAAAAGAGCGAACTGCGATATGGCTACGGATATCGCGCGTGAAGCGCGTAGGCTGCTGGGTGCCAACGGTATTCTCGCCGAATACCACTCGATGCGTCACATGGCCAACCTCGAGTCGGTCTACACGTACGAAGGCACGCACGACATCCACTCGTTGATTCTCGGCCAGAAGTTGACCGGTACGAGCGCCTTCTAGGACCGACCCGTGACAAAGTAGGGGACGGCGGACCACGACTGGGCGCTTATTTCACCAGCCGTCCCGCGTCGACCCAGATGTCGCCGTCTATGGTTACCGTGGCGTCCACGAAGAAATTCCAACGGACGTATCCGCCGCCCACGTTTCCTCCGAGCTCGGTGTTGTCCCCCAACGAGAGGCGCACCACGCCGGCCCCGTATCCATAGTACGGAATCCAGCTCTCGCCTTCCGTTGGGATGGCGAGCAGCGGGTTGAAGCCGAGCGCGAATTCGCGGAATGCACGTCCAGCGGGCCCTGCGTTGTCGATCTCTGACATCGCTGCATCGGCACCGACGTCCGCATTGAGCGAGGTCATGACCCCGCGCTCGAATTCCAAAGTCAGGTTCTGTGTGGGCTCACCATTCCACTGTGAAGGCGGGAAGACGATCGTCCCGTTCACACTCTCTTCGATGGGGGCTACTCGAATCGCTCCGGCAGGCAGCTCGATTTCGCGATCGATGAGATTTCGGCCCTGTGCGGCCCGTGCAGCGCTCGCATTCCCATCTTGTTTCGTGACCGGGCGATCTCCGATTTGGAATGAGATATCGGTGCCGGCCGGGGTCGTCACTCGGACCGTCGATCCCCGCGAGGCTTCTTCGAACGCGAGTTGGACGGCAGCCAGTGCGGTGTAGTCCGTGTCTGCGAGCACGCCCTGGTAAAACGTGTCGACCATACCGTCGATCTCACGCTCTGCGCCGTCAATGTCGTAGGCGCCCAGCCAGTGGAAGTGCACCGTCCGTCCAGTGTCACCTCTGAGAACGTCCTGCATGGCCGTGTAGACGCGGTGCCCTGTATTTGCGCCCGGCATCATGACGGCAGCGTCCACGTCCGCGAGCAATTCCCCGAGTTGTTCGTTCGGGGCCTCGTGGAGGTTCGCAATGAAATCGGTCTCCCACTCGGCTGGCAGACTGCCGGCCTCGGCGAAGGCGCCTAGATCGACAGCTCCTGCCGCGGTGATTCCATCGCGCAGGGGCTGCACTAACCCGTCGAATCGACCAGGCACGCCCACGAGAAGCACTCGTTCACCGGCCTGTAGGCCCAATTGATCGAGGATGTGGCCGGCGGTCCGCTCGAAATCGATTCCGCCGCCCACGGCGACCTGGGTCGCGGACTCCTGAGCTTCGTCTCCGGCTTCACCCCCACAGGCTAGGAGGACGGTCGTCAGTGTCAGGACTGCGGCGAAGGCGCGCATGGAATGTCTCGCTTCATTTGAAGGCTTCGCCCATCGGGCTTAATCGGGATGGGCCACACCGATATCTAGCACTGTGACGTCGGGGTGCGCGACTCCGGGTTCGGCCTCATCTTCCTCGTTGCGCAAAACCCCTCTCGCTCTGGAGGCCTTGAAGGCCCTGATGCGTCTCTCTTCTGTTTGGCATCGCGTTCATCTCCGCCGCTGAGCCAGCAACGATTTCGCCCATGCCCAGGATCTTCATCGACGCCGACTCGTGCCCGGTTAAGGACGAGACCTACAAGGTTGCGAAGCGTTGCGGGTTGGATGTGGTCCTGGTCGCAGCCCAGTGGCTACGAGTTCCAACCGAGCCCTGGATTTCGCTGGAAGTGGTAAAAGACGAGGGGCAACTCGACGCCGCAGACGATTGGATCGTGGATCATGCGGAGGAACAAGACATCGTGGTCACTGAGGACATCCTCCTCGCGGGTCGATGCCTGGAGAAACGCGCCCGAGTCGTGAGCCCCCGCGGGAGAGTCTTCACGACCGATTCGATTGGGGAAGCCATCGCGATTCGGGAGCTGATGGCAGACCTGCGCGAGACCGGGGAAGTAACCGGGGGTGCGGCGCCATTCGACAAGCGCGACCGCTCCGTCTTCCTGCAGCGGCTCGACGAGCTGGTACAAAAGTCCCTGCGCGCGGATCCGCGTATCTAGAGCAGAGGCCCGCGCGGTTCTGCGCGCCCTCGTTTCGCCCAGGCCCACCGCGGTCTCCGACCTTACGACCTGCCTCCCAAGCGTGAGTATCGATCCTACGTCCTCGGGCGGCTCGCAGGGGGTGTGGACCCCCAGGGACACGACTCCTTACCTACGATGCGGGATCCTTTACGGAATTGTCTGTAGGACGAAGTCCTATTGTCTGAGGGGAAGTTCCCCGTACGGAAAAAGCGCTGCCGGAAGAGGTTGACCGTTTCGTGCCCCCGGGTACCTTTTACGGCTCCAGACTGAGTTCCTCGTCTGGGCAAATGCCGCCTCGCTAGCTCAACTGGCAGAGCAACTGACTCTTAATCAGTAGGTTCGGGGTTCGAGTCCCTGGCGGGGCACTTGTTGCAGAACAATGACTTACGAGAACGGCTCTCCGTCGCACGGAGGGCCGTTTCTTGTTGTAGGGTCCGCATAGGGTCCACGTTACGAGCTCCGCGCAGCGGCTATTTCGCTCCTGGATTGCGAGGTCCCGCCCGCCCGCCGTCGTTGGTGCCTTCCAGCGTCCGTCCTCGTCGGCATCCCATACCGCGACCCTACGCACCACATCGGGGTTGAACTCGAAACGGTACGCCTCGACCCTCAGCTTGGGTTGGCACGAGCCGTGGCCTGCTCCTTTTCGACCTGTGCTAGGCGTTCATTCTTGAGAGACGCCTCTCGCGCGCTGGCCTCACCTTCGCCCTGAGCTTGAGCGAACGTCTCCTCTGGGGTCTCGCGAGGGACCGGCTCAAGCTGGACCTCGACTCCCTGCTCGTCAGCGGCGGCGACGATGTGGCCCCTGCCTCCGCGGGCGCGCACGAACGACAAAATTCTTGAAGCGCCCGAATGCAACTTGACAAATAACACACCGACTCCGTACAGGGCTACCCCCAGCCCAAGCAGCCAGAAGCCGCCCCCGATCAACGACGGGAGGACCGACAGCACGAAGGGCGCTACCGCGACGCCGACCGCGATGATTAGGATCAGAACATCGAGTTGGAGCATGAAAGAAAGGAGCCCTTGTGTAGCACGCTCCGAGGACCGTCGTCCCGAGCGGCGTATCGGTGCGTGCTAACTCATAACTATGCTGCGCGGCCCTGACCTGTCTCGTCAGATTATCCGGCGCAGCCGCAACATAGTCCGCTCCACGAAGAGTAGGACAGAGCCGGCTAAGCAGCACGGAGCGTGGGTGGAGCACCTGCGGTTTACCGAAGTGTGCCGGTTTGTGTGCCACTCAGTGTGCCATCTGAGCCGTGCCTACCCTAACTGCGAAGAACTAGGTTGAAGATCAGGGTGGTTAAGTCGTTGCTCAGATGCACCCTGCGCTGTCGTGCATGACGGGACAGGAACCCAGCCGAACACCACCTATTCTGACTCTTAATCAGTAGATTCGGGGTTCGAGTCCCTGGCGGGGCATAGCCGGGAGTCCACGGAAGACGTGGGCTCCCGGCTTTTTGTACACGCCTGACCCGATTTGCGTGGCCGCGCCCAGGCTGTAGGATCTGGTATGTCTAGAATCTACCCGAGCCTCACTGCCCTCCTGCTGGGGACCCTGTCCGTCGCCTGCGGCCCCGGGCCTGCTGACTCCATGGCGTCTTCGGCGGCCCGATCCTCCGCCCCATCCTCGCCCGAGGTCACCCCTGTCGTCTGGACTGAAGTCGACGCCTTGGATGTCGAGGCATTCAACGCGGACATCGAGCCGGGCAAGTTGACGTTGGACGTTGGCGTTTATTTCCCGTCCAACCTCGACCCGGAGTACGACATGGTCACGCTTCCCCGGCTGATGGAGAGCCTGGAGGCGGCTAAGGAGATCTACGCGCCGACGGATGTACAGATCCGGCTGCTCTGGGTGAAGACGGGGGAGTTGGACGCGAGCCACCTCGCGATTCAGTCGAATGAGGTTCCGGGCGTACCGAACGGTGGGTACGTGAACATGTATGAGCATGCGCGGCGGGATCCCTCGGTCCCGACCAGGGGAGCGCTCGACGCTTTCGAGGCGATCGTGGAGCCGACGGCCGATGCCCACCGCACGGTCTTCCTCGTCGTGCTCCAGGACGTGTTCTATCCGTTCGCGGAGGTTTCCGAGGGCCGGAACTGGGTGGTTAAGTCGGTACGTACGGCCGGCCTGTCCTGGCCGACCTACTCCTACGTCGGGACGCTACCGCAGGACTTCCGGGGTGTGATTACGCTGTCGAATCTGAAACGCCCGGGGGGTCGGTCCGTGCGCACCGTCGCCCACGAGATTGGGCACAAGGCCATGAATGTGAGCCACGAGTATCGGGAAACGCATCCGGGGCACGAGGTCTACGCCGATGGTGGTCTGATGCTCTACGGCGACGGTGAGGAGATCCCATCCGGCGAGGCGGGCCGGTGGCATCTGGAACGGCTGCGGCTCTCCCCTTTTCTCTACCGCCTGGGTGAGGACGGATCGAAGCAGTGGAACCTGGACTACGAGGAGGGCGGACACTACTATGACCCGCTTTACGGTGATTACGTGGTGCGCTTTGCGGGCGTCCCTCCGATTGCGGAGGGTTGGTAGGCCTCGGGAGTGCTTCTGACTGAGGCGTTGACCGCGGAGACCGGCATGCAGGATAGTCCGTGCGGAACTGCCCCCCCACACCTTTCCGCTAGTGGCTCAGCGTCGGTGGCAGTGTAATAGAGGGGGGAAGGTACTGGCCTTTCGCCTGTCGCCGGACCGCAGACTATGGGTCCGACGCTCTGGTTAACGAACGGTCTATTGAGACCCTAGATAGAGTTCGCTCCCTATCCGTCGCGTTCAGAAGCCTAGCTGAGACGTGCGTCGAGCGATTCGACTCAAACGGTGGGGGCGGCGAACAAGATGGCCCCGATGATTACCATAGGACCTGACATGGCTTGTTGGGAGGGCACCTGTATCATAGGATCCGGCGACTCCCCGAAATCGCTCACGACCTCCGGAGCAGTCGCGAGGGAGAAGAGAAGTTCTATGCGCTCACACGGACCGGAGTTACCCCGTGCCCTCTTTTTTCATTCCAGACGTTCTCCAACTCCTTGCTGGCTTGGGCCTCTTGAACGTTTGGCTGCTGCGCCCGCGCTCCGCCACTTCGTACCGAGGCGGTGAGGCACAGACGCTCAAGGAGGAGTTCGCCGCGTATGGGCTGCCTGCCGCCGGCCTCTACGTGGTGGGCGCGCTCAAGATCACGGCGGCTCTGATGTTCATCGCAGGTATCTGGCTTCCCCTCCCTGTGGAGATCGCGGCCGGGGTAGTGGCCCTGCTGATGGTCGGAGCCCTCGCTATGCATGCGAAGGTCAAGGACCCGATGCTCAGATCCCTCCCGGCAGCCCTCATGCTGATGATGACCCTGGGGATTCTCCTCCTTCGGTAGGGTCAGGGCCGCGGCGCGGGCACGTGGGACGACACGGCGGCTTTCTCTACCTCCGCCAGATACCTATACCGTCCTCATAGCTGATCTCAGTCCCCAACGGCCTCGATAGCTCGGCGAGGTGGGCGATGATCTTTCGCCCTAGCTCAGGCGGGGCGAGTCGGGGGGTCCCCCGTTGCGACCGAGGCTGCTTCCAGCCGAGTTCGACGGGGTAGAAGCGAATCTCAGAGGCTTCCGTGCCCTGGAAGGTCACGACGGCCACTACGCTTTCGTACCACTCCGCTCCCGTCGGGAAGCCCGTGGTCGCCTCGCCATGCTCGTCGACCCGGAAGCGGCTGTCGTAGATCTCGGACGCCAACTGGTCGAGCGGGATTCCGTAACGGTCGCGCTGATCCGAAGGCATCGGGTCGATCGTCTCGTTTTGGAAGACGAAGTTGCCCAGCGAGTAGAAGATCGGGCGACCCTGGTAGATCTCGACGCCCCGCAGTTGATGCGGCCCGTGAATGATGAACGCGCTCGCCCCGGCGTCGATGGCCTGATGCGTGAAGTCCACCATCCACTCGGGCGGCGTGACGGATGCGTTGCCGGGCTCGTGCGAATGGCTGTTCACAATCACGTAGTCAGCCTGATCCGTCGCGTTGCGCACCTCATGCAGAACTCGGTCGCGATCTGTTTCGTTGAGGGTCACGACCACCCGATCGACCGATCCTGGAAACACTGTCGCGCCGAACACCCGCAGCGGAGCAGATACGGTTTGAGGAGCCGTCCCGCCTTGCGACTGGGCGGCTGCGCGAAGCGCATCCATGGTGGCAGGCGCGCCTTCGTTGCGCCGGTTGAGGCGCAGTGCATTGATGCCTGGCCGCCCCCGGACCTCGGGTCCCGCGCGTCCGGCTCGTGACATGGGTGTGTGTGTCGAAGCCATGCCGATGAGCGCCACTCGTCCTCGTCCGGTGTCCAGGTATCCGGGTCGACTGGCCCAGGCGAGGTTCTCGCCTGTCCCGGCGTGAACGAGTCCCATTTCGTCCATGAGTCGATTCGTGACCCGCATCCCTTCCACGCCGTAGTCTGTCGTGTGGTTGTTGGCGCGGTTGAAGATGTTGAAGCCCATGCCAACCAGGTCTTCCAGCGTCTCAGGGGACCCGACCTCGTAGTTGCCACCGTTCTCCGCGGCCGGCCAACCGCCGAAGTCCTGCAGCCGGAAGATCGACTGCTCGAGGTTCATGAATGCCGCGTCCGCCGCCCGAATGATATTGGCCATGTCATGGAAGGCCGGGTCACCCGGGTGGTCGAACGGAGAGAGGCGACGGTTCATGATCGCGTCCCCGACCGCCGCGAGCGTCCAACTCGTGCCTTCCTCTATGGGCGAGAGAGTCTGTGCTTGGAGCGGTGCGGCAGACGCGAGCGAGGCGGCAAGGGCAAGCAGGGCGACCGAGCGCATGAGGTTCTCCGGGACGAGGTCAATTGACTCACGTATAGGTTGCTGGTCGCCCTCAGGCCAGCGCAGGCCGCCATTCCCATCAGTGCTTCGACAAGAAGATCCAGCTGTGGCAAGCGCGTGAAGACGTTCGGTGCGATGAACGCGCCCCGAAGCGCCGTTGTGAGACCTGCTGACTTCTCGCAGGTTGGCAGCCTCGAGCAAGTCACGGGTCCGACTCCAGCGGACCGGGATCCAGGAGATCGATCGATGCTGTTCCGCGCCACTTTGTCCAGATGGATGCTGAAGAGCTGCGCGACGGCGTCGTTCGGTGCTCTGATTGTGCTCGCCTCCCTTCCCTCTCCGGCGCAGGGCCAATCGGGGCCCCCACCCGAAACGGTGCCGAAGCTCACCCTCGATCGGCTGTACTCGCTGCCGAACCTCATAGGGACCTCACCTAAAGGGTTCGCGTGGTCGGCCGATGGGGATCACGTGGCGTTCCTGTGGAACGACGAAGGCCGAAACCTCCACGACGTGTGGGTGCTCGACGTGAGGGACCCGAGGGCCGAGCCGCAGCGAGTGACGCGGGTGCCACAGGTCGATGCTTCACCCGCCGACCTCGCCGACGAGCTCGCCGCTGCAGAAGCCACGGTGCGGACTGAGGGTGACCGGGGCGTGAGCTCCGTCCTCTGGCACCCGGACGGAGAACAGCTGCTCTTTAGTAGAGGCGGTGATCTCTGGCTCGTTAGCCCCGGCTCCGAACCACGCCGGGTGACCGAGACCCCCGCGGGGGAGGCGCAGGTGGCGTTCTCCCCAGACGGGAACAGCCTGGCGTTCCTCCGGGGAGGAGATCTCTGGCTCGCTCCCGTTGCCGATCTAACATCGGACGCAGTTCGTAGGACGAACATCGCGGGCAGCGGCGTGCGGCTAACCAGCTACAAATGGTCTTCGGACGGATCGAAGATCGCGGTGCTTGAGGTGGACGATCGTGATGTGGCTGTGCGCGGTATCCCTGACTACTTGGGCGAGGAGACCCGTCTGGTCGAGATCAGGAGAGCCTACCCTGGGGAGGCGGCGGGCGGGCAGCGACTCGGTCTCGTCGACGTGTCACGGAGTGGTCCCGGTGCTGACGACATCCAATGGATCAGCATGGGCGAGGGAGTGGGAGAGGGCGGTGAGCCGGACATGCTGCTGGACTACGACTGGGCGCCGGACGGTGACTGGCTCGCCATCGATACCAGCGATCTCACTGCGAAGGATCGTCGGATCTTCGTTATGGACGTCCGGAGTGATGCGGCCGCCGCGACGCTCCACGTGCGTGAGCAGGAGCCGCTCAACGAGACGTTTTACTTCTGGCGCATCGCGTGGTCGACGGACTCACGGATGCTCTACTACCTCTCGGATCGTGAGCAGGACTATCACGTGTGGTCGGTCGTGCCGTCGGACCCAATGGCCGCTCCCGTTCAACTCACCCAGGGCCCTTGGGCGGTCGCCTCGATGCACCCGGTGGAAGACGGGTTGATCGCGGTGGGCAATCGAGGAAATGCGGAGGAGCGACACCTCTTCCGAGTACAGAATCGTGGGGGTGAGCCCGCGCCGCTTACGGAACGACCGGGCACCCACACGCCTGTGATATCGCCCGACGGACGCTACGCCGCCGTCGCGTTCTCGAGCGACGACACCCCGCCCGAACTCCTGCTCACCGCGCTGGGCTCTGAGCGGAGTGAGCGCCGGATCACTCAGTCACCGGTGGATGACTTCTCAGACTATCGGTGGGTCGTGCCCGAGTACGTCACGTTCCGTAGCCATGTAGATGGGACCACGCTCCACGGCCGCCTCACGTTGCCGCCCGACTTCGATCCGACGCGCAGCTATCCGGCCATTCTCGGCTCGGTCTACACCGAGAGCGTGCGCAATCAGTGGGGCGGACGGACGGCACACCCAACGTGGGGCCTGGATCAGTACCTCGCCCAAGAGGGATATATCCTGCTCAACATCGACATGCGTGGCAGCTGGGGTCGAGGCCGGGAGCATCGTAGGGGGATTCGTCTCGACTACGGCGGCATGGACATCGAGGACCTAGAAAGCGGCGTGAACTTCCTAGGCACCCTCGGATACGTGGACATGGACCGTGTCGGCCTGTGGGGATCCAGCTACGGCGGACTCATGACGGCTATGTCGCTCTTTCGGAAACCCGGGCTATACGCTGCGGGGGTCGCGGGGGCGCCGGCGACGAGCGTGTATCATGCGCTCATGGGTCAGATGGCGGTGATGCTGGCACCCGAGGACTCTCCTGCCGAGTACATCGACTCTTCGCCGTTCATGCATGCCGCGGGGTTGGAGGATCCATTGATGATTATCCACGGTATGCGAGATCGCGTCGTCCTCTTCAAGGACTCGATCACGCTCGTGCAGCGGCTGCTGATGCTGGGCAAAGACGTCGATCTCGTCGCGCTTCCGAACTCGGGACACGGCTGGGACAACGAGAGCCTGGTGCAGACGCGCTTCGCCTTTAAGAAGCTGGTCGACTTCTTCAACCTTCACCTCGGGGAGCCGGGATCATGACGCGCACTTTGGCTGTGACAGCGACGCTGCTGATGACCGGATTCGTGCTGGTGGGAGATGCCCAAGCACAGTCGGACGCTGGATGGGACGATCTCGTAGCACTCGATTCCGAGCTCAGCACCCTCAGGCGGCCGCATAGGCAGAACGGGGTTCCGCAGTTCGGTCCCGGCGCCATGGCATCGCGAGCCCAGTCCATCACGGATGTTCAAGTCGGCCTAGCGTCGCTGGACGCGACGAACTGGTCAGTGTCCGGCAAGGTCGACTACCTGCTCGTGTGGGCGAAAGCGAACGGAATGGAGTTTGAGCATCGCGTGACCCGTCCTTGGCAAAGGGACCCAATCCTGTATCTGGACCAGGTCAGGCGTGTGCCGTATATCGACCTGCCGCTCACGGGTGAGGCCGCGAGCCGATGGCGCGAGTCCCTCGAAGCCGTTCCTGAGCTCCTCCGGCAAGCGGAGGCGAACCTCGACGATGCGTCCGGCGAACTCGCGGGTCTGGCAATGTTCCATCTCGACAACTTCGACGGCGTGGGGCAGGGGCAGCCGTATCGCGACGAGCCTCCCGGCGGGACCATCGCCTGGTTTGCGGATTTGTGTGAGCGCGTCGAAGAGTCTCAATCCCAGGATGCCCAAGCTTGTGAGGCCGCCCTCGAAGCGGTCGTCGGTTACCGGGATTGGCTGGTGGCGGAGCAGCCAGGTATGCGTTCCTCGGCCGGCATTGGGAGCGACAACCTGGAGTGGTACTTCCGCAACGTGCGGCTGCTGCCGTATGGCGTGACCGACATCGTGCTGCTCGGGGAGCGGGAGTTCCACAGATACCGTGCCGCGTACGAGATCGTGCGCAACCGAAACGCTCGTCTTCCTGAACTCGAACTGACGCGTTCGGCGGAGCAGCACGAGGCGCGGACACGGGAGGCCGAACGCCAAACCCTTGCTCTGATTCGCGAGCAAGAGCTACTGACCCTCCCGGACGACCTCCCTGACGCTTTCGATTCGGACACGTTCTGGAGCCCGCGGGCTCTGACCGATCGCCACTTCTGGGAAGAACTGCAGTTCCGCAACGCGCTCAACAACCACATCCATGCTTCAGTGCCTGGACACCGGTTCGACGGGCTGTTGGCGAGGGCAGGCGAGAATCCCATTCGGCGCGGTTACGGTGACAGCTCTCGAGCGGAGGGCTGGGCTACGTACATCGAGGAGATGTTCGTGCTGGCGGGGCTCACCCGCGACGTGCCGCGAGCAGACGAGCTCTTCTATGTGGCGCTTATGAAGCGCGCGAGCCGGATCTATGCTGAGGCGAGTATGCATGCCGGCAGCTTCAGCCTGGACGAGGCGAACCGCTACATGATCGACTTCGTACCGTACATGGAGGAAGACCTCGGTCGCTACGACCTGGAGGGCTATTTGCGTCGTCCTGGGTCAGGCAGCGGATATATGATCGGAAAAATCCAGCTTGAGAAGATGCTGTCCGAGCAGGCCTTGGAACTCGGTGACGATTTCAAGCTTGGAGCCTTCCACGACGAGGTCCTGTCGCGCGGCATGATCCCGCTCACGCTCATTCGCTGGGAGATGACGGGCGCGGATGACGAAGTGCGGACGCTGTGGCAAGCGGCGACCGGTGGAGAGTTGGGGAGGTAGTGTTGAGCAAGGCTTGCGGCCTTCTGCTGGTCGGCTTGTGCGCACTCCAAGTGTTGCCGGGCGGAGCTCAAGTCATATCTGGGATTCTGGTCGATTTAGACGTTGAGCCATCGGCGGCCCCTGGAACTGGGGCATTCTAAGGAAACAAGACGATGGTTTGACCGCCTCCGGGGCGGGGGGTGGGCTGGCCCCAGGCGCTGTGTGGTCGGACGGTATTGTACAGCCCCCCCCTGTGGCACCTAGCCACACCTAGCTATCCACTGTTTTGCGCGTCCTGAGTTGCGGGTCTGAGTGGCGCGGATCAGAATGAAGGCATGAAGAAAGCAGTTGCGTTCAGTGCACTATTGTTTTCACTGCTTTTGGTGAGTTGTGGGGGAGACAGTAGTCCAACCAGTACCACTTCAACGCCTGTAGCGACGTCGATCACCCTTTCGGTGACGAGCCTTAGCCTCGCCTCGCTGGGTGTGACATCCCAGCTATCGGCTACGGTCAAAGACCAGAATGGTGCGACGGTGAGCGGTGCCACGGTGGCGGCGGGCGACCGTCTCGGCACTCACTATGGGTCTGAAAGCAACAGTGACATAGCAGTAGGGATTGTTACGCCCGATGGATACATGCTCGTGTCTTATTTCGATGTGATGACCGATGATGTCTTCCGGGACCATGAAGCTCGCGGCGCATCTTCCAGGTCCGATTCTGTCATTACAGCGGCTGAACGTGATGCTGATCCTCTCATGTGTGAAGGAGAGGAGTTCTCAATTAGCGGGACTCTACCGCAGTGGTTCGACCTCAATGTGACCTCAAGTTCTTCTCGCCCGCAGTGACCCATAAATAGGAGGGTGCCCGGTACTGGGGTCGCCCTCACTGGCGGCGGTTACGGTGCCCCCACAACCTTCGGACTCCTGTTCCCCGCTTCAGAAGTCGTTCCATGCACGTAGCACGCCAGGTTGCCCTGCTCGCCCTCGCCTTTCTGGCCTGTCCATTGGGCGCGGATGCGGCCCTTTCTGTCATAGTGCAGGTGGCGTCGGCCCCGGGCACCGCGGCGCAGGCAGGGCCGGGGCCGGTCGCCCGATTCAGATTCGATGGGAATGTGGAGTCGGCCACGGGTACCCGCGCAGGGGAGGCTGGGGCTACCGGAGCCTCATTCGTCGATGGCCTCGCTGGGCAGGCAGTCAGCCTCAGTCCGGACCGTGCGTCGACGTTCCTGACTCTCCCCCTCGCCTCGTTGGGCAGTGGAAGTGACTTCTCGATTCGATTTTGGGTTCGATCCGACGCCGGTTCAGACAGACGCTTTGTGGTTCTGTCGCAAAAGAAATTCGCCGACAACAGTCTCGCGTCGCAAAAAAACCCAGGCTGGGCCTTCTACATGTCGGGGGGCGCCTGGGCATGGACTGCGGGCGCGGGTTCACGCCGCATCACGTATGAGCGTGACAACGGAACGCGCATGCCCCTCAACGACGGCAGGTGGCATCAGCTAGCGATGACTCACAACAGCGCGTTGTCCGAAATCCGGTTGTTCTATGACGGCGTGAATTGGGTGACCTACCATGTGAGCGACTCGGATGGGTTCGACTTCACAAGCTCGAGTCCGACTGTTGTGGGTTGGGACGGACGGGACGCTCCGACACATACTGACATACTCCCGGCCATCGAGGCAGGCGCGCGAGCGCTTCAGGAATTTGTCGATGCCTTCAGTGACTCCGGGATCGGCGGACTCGATCCGGACGACTTTGTACGGGCGATCGTGGATCCCCGCGAAGTGTTCGAGGAGATGGTCTCTGCGGGGGCGGTGCAGCGAGGGGCGGCCGGAACTGATTTCCGAACTGCCATGGAGGCCGCAGAGTGGGAGCCGGTAAGCCGAGCCGAGTCGGCGCTGATGCAAAGCCCCTACACCATCCATCAGGCGATGGAATTCATGGAAGCGGCCCCGCTCGCGAAGATCTACTCGCTGGTAGACGGAAGCGTGATGATCCATCGGGAAGCGGCTGAGAGATATGCGGAACGGGAGAGGCTGACCACGCCCGAATTCGAGATGGACGACCTCGCGGTCTGGCACCGCGTGTTATCTGCCCACGAGGTGATGGACTCCTACGCCGGCTACTTCCGGCCGGACCCTGAAGTGATCGCAGACAACCTCACCTCGTTGACGGCGGCGGCTTGGAACATCTGGCACGGCGGAAAGCACTTCACGATGCCTGAGCACGGATGGGATTCTCGGGTAGCCGTCGCGAATATGCTCAGGGAAGAAGACGTGGATGTCGTGATGATGCAGGAGACTTATTCGTCGGGAGATTTCATTGCTGCGGAGTTGGGCTACTACTTTGCCACAACGGTCGACTGGGACTATCTGAACCAGGGGGCCAACATCTCGGTCCTCAGCCGCTATCCCATCACTGAAGTGCACGTCCAGGAAGACACGCCCTTCAACAACGTGGGTGCGAGGGT
>Ga0233428_1000771_pt1 | contig 40238 bp, 28 predicted proteins | sample SI_118_April2016_4_FD_179890 | JGI IMG/M metagenome (GOLD analysis project Ga0233428, IMG submission 179890) | Seawater microbial communities from Saanich Inlet, British Columbia, Canada - SI_118_April2016_120_MG | ecosystem: Environmental > Aquatic > Marine > Inlet | place: Canada: British... | reverse complement strand
GCCACCAGGGCGGGAACAGAGCACGATATTCCTCGCGACCAAAACGTTTGTCGATGAGCAGGATCAGGCCGCGATCGCGTTCGGTGCGAATGACCCGTCCCGCCGCCTGTAAGACCCGGTTCATGCCCGGATAGGTGTAGGCATAGGCAAACCCGGCTGCCTCGTGCTCGTCGTAGTAGCCCTTGATCAAGTCCCGTTCGAGACAGATCTGCGGCAGTCCGACACCGACCACCACTGCACCTACGAGGCGTTCACCGACGAGGTCGATGCCTTCGCCGAAGATGCCACCCATGACGGCAAAACCGACGACGGTATCGGGATTGTTGATACGAAAGACATCGAGAAACTGCTCCTTCTGTCGCTCTGACATGCGCGGCACCTGCACCATGATCATTGTGCCGTAGGCGGCGACCTTCTCAAAACGACCGACGACCTCCTGCAGATACTTGTACGAGGGGAAGTACACGATATAGTTGCCACGTCGATGTTTGACGGCGGCGGCGATGGCGGCAGCGACGTCGTCATAGGAGTGGGCACGGCCGCGGTAGGTGGTGTCGATGCCGTCGTCCACCAGCACAGCGAGATTTTGCGGTGGGAAGGGGGAAGGCAATTCGACGGAGAAGTCCGTGTGCTCACCACCGAGCAGTCGTCGGAAGTAGTCGACGGGCGTCAGGGTGGCGGAAAAGAACGTCGCCGATCGCCCGCGTTTGAGGGCCTCCCCGAGTCGGCGTGCGGGGTCGAGGCAGTAAAGTCGCAGGCGAAAGTCCTGCCCCACCTTCTCACCATAGGTCACGTAGTGTGCGTCGTAGAGATCGGTGACGCGCAGAAAGGTGACGAAGGCGAAGAACAGATCGAGCAACTCTTCGCGCCATGGGCTGGGACTGTTGCGCGCCAGGATCGGTTCGGCCTCGGCCTGTGCTCGCTGGATCAGGGGTAGCAGGTCTTCAGGTAGATCGCGATCGAGCCAACCGCGTCCATCGCCTTCGTCGTCGGCGCGCTGCAACTGGGTCTTCAGGAAGGCATCAATCGTATCAAGCACATGGGCGACTTGCGGGACGGGCTCTTTCAAGGCCTGTGCCACGCGTCGGATCTGTGTCCGCGACAACTGTGCTGAATACATGTCGCGCGCCCGGTCGACGAGGTTGTGTGCCTCATCAATGAGGAAGGCGTAGTCGCCCGTGCCCTCGAGGAAGTAACGTTTGAGGAACGCCTTCGGATCAAAGACGTAGTTGTAATCGCAGACGATGACGTCGGACCAGTTGGACAGATCCAGACTCAGCTCGAAGGGACAGACCGTGTGTTTTTGCGCTGCCTCCTCAATCGTTGTTCGCGTGAAGGCATCGTTGTTGCGAAAGGTGTCCTCTATGGCATCGTTGGCTCGGTCGTGATAGCCGAGGGCGAATTCACAGGTGCTCTGATCGCAGGGTTTGCCATCGCGTGCATTGAAGCAGATGCGATCCTTGGCCGTGAGGGTCACCGACTTCATGCGAGCCCCCGCACCGCGCAGATCATCGAGGGCTTTCTCGGCGACGGTGCGACCGGAGGTCTTCGCTGTCAGATAGAAAACCTTCTCGAGTTTGGTACCTTCACCGGAGAGGGCACGAACCGCTGGGAACAGGGCTGAGACGGTCTTGCCAATGCCGGTCGGTGCCTGGGCGAAGAGCCGGCCCTGGGAGCTGATCGTCTCATAGACGGCATCACACATCTCCTGCTGCCCGGGGCGATAGTCGTCAAAGGGGAAGCGCATTTCGTGCAGTGATCGATCACGACGTGCCCGCCACGCGTGCCAGATGCGTGCCCAGCGGAGATATCGTTCGATGGTGCTCGTAAAGAATTCTGCCAGCTCACCACGCGACAGGGTGCGTCGATCCTCAAGCAGTCTCTCCGTGTCGAGCTGCACATAGGTCAGCTGTACATCGACGTGCTCGACGTCGTGTTGTTGTGCCAGGATGTAGGCGTAGATCTTGGCCTGCGCCCAGTGATCGAGGTTGTCGGCACGATCCTCATCCAGCGCGGCATAGGTCGTCTTGATCTCTTCCACCAGAAGATGCCCATTCGCCAGGATCCCCGGCTCTTCCAGGACGCCGTCCACACGACCACTGATGTCGAGGCGCAGGGGCGGGATAGGCAGGCCGTCTTCGTCGACGCCGGCCGGTTCCGGATCGTCCACCTGAAAGCGGACGGGGACCTCGCTGCGATATTCTTCCGGCCGCTGATCCTGAACAAACTGGTGTCCTCGTGTTCCCTCCACGGCGCGGGAGGCGCTCATAAAGGCTGAGCCCAGATCACCTGAACGCAAGACGAAGGAGACAAGCTCGCGCACGGCGATCCGCAGTACGACAGGTTCAGTCATCGAAGTCGTGGGGCCTGGAGGGAGTCATTTCTCGGCATCGGGCTGTAGAAGTTTTCGGCGATGGGCCGTAAGAGTTTCGGCGATGGACCGTGCGAATATAGGGGGTTAGTATAACCGACGCGTTCGACACATTGTCACATGGATGGAGAGTCGCCAAGTGAGTGAGAAAAAGTCTGTACCGGTCTGTTTTGGGGTGATCGGTGGTTCCGGTGTTTACCAGATGGATGGTACGGAGGTCGTCGTCGAACATGATCTGTCGACGCCCTTTGGGCGTCCCTCTGATCCGGTGGTGGAAGCCGATGTCGAGGGAACACGTGTGTTCTTCCTGCCGCGCCATGGCAAGGGGCATCGGCTGACGCCATCGGAAGTTCCCTATCGCGCCAACGTGCATGTGTTGAAGCAGTTGGGTGTCACTCATCTGCTGTCCGTGAGCGCCGTGGGGATCATGCAGGAGCACATCCGACCCGGGGACATGGTGGTACCAGATCAGATCTTCGACCGCACAAAAGGCATCCGGCCCTCCACGTTCTTCGGCGATGGGATTGTTGGCCATGTTTCACTGGCGGATCCCTTCTGTGACGAGCTACGAGGTGTATTGGCGGTCGCAGCGCGGGCTTGCGGGGCCACCGTGCACGAGGGGGGTACGTATGTCTGTATGGAGGGGCCCCAATTCTCGACGCGCGCCGAATCCAACTTCTACAGGGCAAGTGTGGACGCTACCGTCATTGGCATGACGGCGATCCCGGAAGCGAAACTCGCCCGTGAGGCGGAGATGTGTTACGCCATGCTCGCCATGGGCACCGACTACGATTGCTGGCACGAAGAGGAGGAGGATGTCTCCGTTGAGGCAGTGATCGCCATTCTGAAGGCGAATGCCGCGCTGGGCAATCGAGTGGTGCTGGAAACGGCAGGTCAGCTACCGGCCACGTCGGCCTGTGCCTGTCAGTCGGCGGCGCAGTTCGCCATCATCACCGCCCCTGAGGCGATCACGACAGAGGCGAAGAAGCGTTTGTCGACGCTCTACGGGCATTACTTTGACGGAGAATGACCCAAGGTGAGCACATCAGAGGTCGCCTACACACAGCCGGATCGGCTCATCCAGGATTTTGCCAGCAGAGGCCTCGTGGTCCTGGCACCAGAGGATCTTGGTATTCCCCTTGGCATACATGAGCAGGTCTTCATCAAGGAAAAAGCTGAAGTCGATGCGCATCGAGCCGTGACGCCCGGTGGGATCCCTGAGGTTCTGCAGGTGCTCAATTCCCCCGGTCTGGTGGCAGCCTGCAATCAGCTCATCGGCGAGAATTGGGCGATCGTTCCTTTTACGCACAATGCCTCTTTCGTCTCAGGTGGCCGCGATCAGCATTGGCACAAGGATGACAATGGCCCCTACAACGGTCGCAAACAGCGTCATCATCAGGCCGTGCAGATCGAGATGCTCTACTACCCGCAGGATGTACGACCGGACATGGGGCCAACGGCGACGATTCCCTATTCCCAATACTGGACCTTCAACCACGAAGAGAATCACGACAACTTCGCGGGTGCCGATCATCTGGACTTTGCCTATCAGATCAGTGGCATGGAAGGTGAACCAGTCAGTGGTCCCGACTCCAAGTACAGCGTAGAAGAGATCGTGCAGCAGAAAACGGCGCACGATATCCGTATGCGCGACGCCGTCACCGACACGGGGTGGCCTCTGGTGCAGCAATTCGAGGCGACTCCCCTGCGGGCGGGCAGTATCGTCCTGTATTCGCACAACACTTTCCATCGTGGCAATCATCGCCGGGACGATTGGAACAAGTGGCAGGACAATCCTCGCTTTATGTGGCGTTTCTGGCTGTATCGGACGACGGATGCCGACCGTGAGAGTCCGGTGCCGACGATCACATGGAATGATCCACCCGTCGATCCCCTCACACAGATCGATCTGTCGCAGGTCGGTGAGGATGTCACGGCACTGTGGAACTATCACGATCACTGGATTCGGACGGGGCAGCCACCGCCGCCACAGCCACATATCGCTGCCCTCGCCGCTGATGAACGAACGCAGGTGGCGCAGAGACTGGCGGCGCAGTTGCATGCGAAACATGAAGCGGCCGAACCGACACGTGTCGGTGCCGCCTATCGGTTGGCGGCGATCGGTGATGCAGATCTCTCGTGCGAGCATCTTGGCAAGGCACTCTACACGGACCGGGAGAGTGTGCGGCGCGCTGCGACCTATGGTTTGATCGCCGTCGGGTCCGCTGCGACACCGACGCTGCTCGAGGCAGCCGAGTCGCCGATCAAGTGGGTGCGCAAGGCAGGCGTCTATGGTCTTGGCGACGCGAGCCCACTGGATGACCGTGTGCTTGATGTGGTCAGCACGCGCCTTCGTGAGGATGCATCAGTTTATGTCCGTGCCGTCGCCGCCGGATCCCTGGGTTGTCTGGGGCGCCGCGCCGTGTCATCGGGGGTTGGCGTGGAATTGATCCCTGCCTGTCTCGAAGCGCTTGTCGATTGCCTCGGTCGCGAGGAGAATCGCCCGGCGATGGACCGCGCTCAGGGTCGCAGTATCAAGTTTGCTCGCCCTACAGACGACAGCGATGTCTGTGAAGGAGGAGGGATCGACTTTGGTATAGATCGCTTCCAACCGGTTCGTTCGGCTGTGCGTGAAAATGCCCTCTGGTCTGTCGTCATGCTCTGCTCCCATGGTGCCGCAGTCACAGGTCAGGCCCTCGAAGTCGTCATTGCCAGCCTGCGTCAGGTGGTACGCAGCGACGAGAACGTCTTCTGCGTCGGCCTTGCGATGGATGCCCTGACACGGCTCGCGCACCTGACTGATGAGGAAGACCGAAGCACTGAGGCCGTCGTGCAACTGCGAGAGAATCTTCTGGAGATCCTTGGTGAATCACCTGTACGTGGTTGGGAGGCTCTGATCAGAGGGGGCCTGTCCACCCAGACTCTGGCTGCCTTCAAATAGCCCAGTTGAATTGAACTGAACAGGAGAAAGGCCCGTCCATGCATCTTGGCATGTTCATGATGCCTCTGCATCCGCCCGCAAAGTCGCGGACGACGTGTTTCGAGGAAGATATCGCCACGATCGTGCAAGCCGACGAACTGGCGTTCACCGAGGCCTGGATCGGTCAGCATCATTCTGTCGCCTGGGAACCGATCCCGGCGAATGATCTGTTCATTGCCAACGTGCTGCCCCGCACCAAGCAGATTCGTCTCGGCACGGGGGTCTCCATCATTCCCCAGCATCACCCTGTCAACATCGCTGTGCGCCTGGCCTTTCTCGATCACCTGTCGAAGGGTCGCATCGCCTGTGGTTTTGGCCAGGGCGGTGTGCCCACGGACTGGGGACTGTTTGATCTGCCCGATCCGGCGACGCAGGGACTGATGACCCTGGAAGGAATCGAGATCATCCTTAAGATGTGGACCGCTGATCCACCTTTCGAATTCGATGGCGACTTCTGGAAGGTCAAGCTCACCGAGATCGATCCCAAGCTGGGCATTGGTGAGGTCCTCAGACCCTACCAGCAACCCCTGCCGCCGATCGCGATGAGTGTGATCAAGGGAGACTCGCGTGCCGCCACCATGGCTGGTGAACGTGGCTGGTGGCCACTGAGCACGAATCTTGTACCACCTTCGACCGTCGCCCAACACTGGCCCACCTATGCAGCCGGTGCCGACCGCTCCGGGCGCGTCGCCTCACGTGCGGACTGGCGTATCTCGCGCAGCATCTTTGTCGGCGAGTCGATGGCCGAAGCAGAGGATCACTGCGCCGGTGGCACCTTGCGAGATGCCTTCGACTACCTGGTGACGATTCTCGGATCCCTCGGCCAGCTGCAGTTGATGAAGTCCGATCCCGAGATGTCCGACGAGGCAGTGACCGCCGACTATTGTCTGCAGGAACTGTGCATCATCGGTGATGCGAAGACGGTGACTGAACGACTGCATGCCCTGTACGAAGAGGTGGGTGGCTTCGGCACGCTGTTGATGGTTGCCCACGACTGGGACGACGAGGCAAAGTGGCGCGCCTCGACGCAACGACTGGCAACTGACATTGTGCCGCGACTACCGTGACTGGGCTGAGACTTGCGGTCGTCGGCGTGGGGCGTATCGGTGTCTTCCACGCTCAACATCTGCAGGAGCTGGCTGCGGAAAGAGAAGACTGCGAGCTGGTTGCTGTCGTCGATCGTCATCAGGACACGGCGATGCGTGTCGCCGAGCGATTGAGTGCTCAGCAGGAAACCCCCATCACGTCCTTCGATTCCACTGAAGCCCTTGTCGCATCGGGTATTGCCGATGCGGCCATTATTGCCTCGCGCACGATCGACCATCGACGCGACACGCAGGTGATGGTCGAGGCCGGCATGCGCGTGTTACTGGAAAAACCTCTCGGCGACACCCTCGACGAGGCGCGACAACTGGCCGTCTGGCTTGAGGAAGACGAGACCCGGTCGCGAGCGGTGATGCTCGCTTTCCAACGCCGATACGATGCGGCCATGCTACGAGCACACGAGCTGCTCCGAGAGGGGATCATCGGCGAGTTGTTCAAGATCGTGTCCATCCTCGAAGATCCGGAACCACCTCCGGTCGGTTACCAGAGTGCCGGACTGCTGTCGGACATGGGCGTCCACAATGCGGATGAGATTCTTTGGATGGCGAAGCGCTATCCGACGCAGATCGCCGGCTTTGGGGCGCGATTGCACAATCAGCAAATCCCCGATGTGACGGTGGAAGATTTCGATGATGCCTTCGTGCAGATGTGGTTTGAGCAGGACCTGACAGCGCAACTACAGGTGAGTCGCAATCACGTGGCGGGTTATCGGAATGAGTGTCTGCTCTTCGGGCGACGTGGTCGCATCCATGTAGGTCACTTCGACGAGGACCCCTTGCGGGTTCGCCTGGAAGCGGTGGGTCTCGATCACGAAGTCCTTGAGCAGCAGACATACGATCTGCGCGACTACGAACGCCCCGTGCCTGTCTTCATCCGACGTTTCGGGCCTGCGTACAAAGCGGAAGCGGCTGACTTTGTTGAAGGGTGTATCAAGAAAGAGCCCTTCGCGGTGACGCACCACGAAGGGCTCAAAGCCATGGAAATCGTTGCCGCCGGTGCCGAAGCGATCAAGCGTGGCGGGGCGATACAGCTCGGATCCGCGTCGACTTGAGGTCGGCCCGACTCCGTATTCTCAATCCCACCTCCAGCGCAAAGCCGGAATCCCAGTCTGGTGAAAACTGGCGCTACTTGCGCTTCGCCGGCGCACGTTTGCGGCCCTCGAAGCGTCGCAGCGTTTTGCCATCCTGAACCGCTTCCCAGATCTCTTTGAACCTCTTCGAGCCATCATCCTCATAGGGCAAGGTTACCGAGCCGCGCTCACAAACGGGCAGGGCGGCGGCGGGATACACACGTTGCAGATCCTCCTTGCTGGCACCCATGTAGACCACCTCGCCAGACTTGCGCGCGTAGCGATAGACGTGGCGGACCTTGTCGATCCAGTGGTAGTCGACGGTCAGTTTCTTGATCGTCTTCTCGTCCAACTCGATGCCGAGCCCTGGTTTGTCCAGCACCTGATGATATCCACCGCGCATCACAATCTTGTCACGGATCAGCTGCTCCTTCCAGATATTCATACAGGTAATGGCGGGCCACTTGGCCGCTTTGTGGACGGCCCCGAGATGGGCAGCCCACGTGGTGGTGATTCCCGTGCCCACCAACTGCAACCAGTAGGGCTTGTTTGCCGCATCGGCGATGGCCGTCTGCTCAGAGATGGCCCTGGCGCCGCCGGAGACGACGAATCCATCGGTCACATCCTCGGCCAGCGTCGTCAGGATGGGAGGCGAGCCGTAGTGCATGGCGACGGCTTTGTTGATCCTCTGGCGGATCTGCTTCGAACCGGCGACATCGCCCTGCGGAATCGGTGACTCGATCATCGCCACCTGTGGGTAGGCTTCCATCGCTTTGAGATGGGCCACGGCATTGGCGGCATTGTCCAGCGTGCCATTGTAGTCGAAGTCGAGGTGGAAGTGTTCGGGTACGACTTTGAGGATCGCTTCCACTGCGCCCCGGACATCCTGCCATGAACGTGCCTTGAGCTTTGCCGACGTGTAGCCAGCCTTGTGCGCGTCGGCACATTGCCGCGCCCAGTCGGCGGCGGGCATGTCCATGTTCCACCACGACAAGGGCACGTAGTCGCGCACCTGATTCCCCAGCAACTGATGGGCGGGTACATTTTCATGTTTGCCGATGGCGTCGAAGATCGCCATCTGCACCCCCGCACCGATGCCGTCATTCCACATCAACGAGGCTGCTTCCTCGCCGAGAATCTGATCCTCGATATCATCGGGGACTCTCGACCACGTGTAATTGGGAATCGTCTCACCAATACCGACGATGCCATTGTCCATTGTCAGGCGGCAGACCTGCGTAATGTGCCAATGGGGCAGCCAGTATTTCAGATGTTTGTCAGTATGTGGCGTGAAAGGGACGTTCAGGTAGGTGAGGTCGACAGACTTGATCTTCATGTGATTCGCTCTTCAGTGAGGTAAACAGTGAGGCAAAGGAGGGCCGGCGGCCGCAATGTGGTGGATCGTAGCCGAAGGATCAAGCGGCAAGTAGCAAGGTGGCTGTTGAGCGTCCGCTACCACACGTGCAGTTCGTCTCGCCACGCGGGTAACTGTTCGTGCAGAAGACGCTGAAGCTGCTTGATCTTCGCCGTCAGGATCTGTGGCGTCGATGCGGTGCCCATATCCAGGCGCAGACGCAGATCGAGGAAGTCGAGGGCAGCGCCCCGGTCGGTGATGAGCTTCAGGGCGGCCTGGGTCATCTCCAGCTCCTGCTGAGCCAGGGTCGTCATCTGCTGCAGATCCCGCAGATTCTCCGCCAGATGGCCACTTCTGACCCACCGACGTGCGGAGAATTCACCGATCGTGTCGCGCAAGCGCAGAAATTCCTCGACACGAGCCGCTGACCGCCACGTCCAGGTCAGCCATCGACTCAGATCGAGCTCACGTCGATAACGCGCCCGACAGTGACGGGGTACGTGTTTGCCCGCCTGTTCCAGGGAACGCAATCCACGCTCCCATAGTCGGGCCTGTTCCTGCAATTCGTCGAGGGCCACATCGTGTCCGCGATTGGGTCCCCGGCGCGCCATGGCGCGAAAGGCGGGTCGGTAGTAGAAGAGTGGGTCTCGCTGCACCAGGAACTGGGCGTTGTCGGAGACCGAATTCTCCCAATGCCAGTAGAAAGCGCCGAAGAAGGCTGGGTCCAGCTGCGAGGGCTGTTGGTCCGGCTGCGTTGCCGACGCTGTATCAAGAACCAAAGGCTGACCTGGGCCGATGAAGAAGGATCCCTTGTAGTAGTCGAGCTGTGGGTGATGCCGCAGGCCCTCGGAGAAATCACTCCACGCACGGCGCACGGCCGTCGCTGCAGGTTGGCTGCCAAAGTCGCGTGCAGCGATCGCACTCAAGGTCTGATCCAGATCGGCATACTCTGTGCCTTTCCCCCAGATCGACCAATAACCCACCTCCTCTGACGCCGACTTGCAGGCGCCATCGAACATCCAGCGAGAATGGATGGCGGCGGGACGAAGGGCACGCGCATTGGTCCAGATGGCCCGCTGATTCTCCAGCGCTGGCAGATAGGGGACATTCAGACACTCGATGGAGGTGTTGATTTCGAGCTTCGTGCTGAAGGGCAGTCCTGCGTCACGACACAACTGCCGCTGTCGACGGCAGCGCTCGCTCACGGTGACCTTGCTCATCGAATAGTCCCAGCAGTCCTTGGCGTAGCCCGCCTCACGCCAATCAACGGAATCCTTGTCGATTTCCGTCTGAAAGATGACATGTTCGGGATCCAGCGCCGCAATGTAGGCATCCTGATCACGATCACCCGACCAGTGACCGGCGGAGTACGGCCACGTGACGAGTCGGGCCTCGGGCTGAACCTGCCGGATTCGGCGCGCCACGTCATTGACGAACTCGGCCACGACTTCAGACCCGGGACGCTTGCCGCAACGTGGGCAGTCAGCAGCTTGTGTCGCGGAGCGCATGAAACAGTGGTAGAAACCCTCGCCACCGGTGATGGCGATGATGCCACCCAACTCGGGAATCTGCTCAAATAGTGAAGCCCAACTGTCAGCAAGGAATCGACGTGTCGCCGGATCGCTCGTGCACAGACAGCGGAAGGCACCCGTTGCCTGCAGTGCCCCCCGCGAACGAGGTCGACGGCGAAAGAAGGGGTCGTCGGGGGCCAACTTGGGATTGTATCCCATGAGCATGATGTGCACGCCGCGCTGCGCGGCGGCGCGAGCCAGACGCTGCAGACGCCGTCGATTCTGTTTGGCCTGTGGATGGGCCAGATGGTCGAAGGGCCCACCCGTGGGCAGCAGATAGTCTTCGAGCACTGTCATGACGGGCGTCGCCGTCAAACCAACTCGTGCCAGTTCGATGAAGTTGTCGTCTGTCTCTCGTCCGAAAGGCCAGGCCTGGGTGGTAGAGAAGCCACCCCACAGATCGGCTCCCGTGTGTACTTCGACGCTGGCTTTCACCGTGCGTCGACCGAGTCTCAAATGCGCATTGCGGCGCAGACTCCAGTAGTTGGACAACCAGAGACAGGCGCGTAGCAGAGCCGGTTCGTTGGGTGCAGTGACGGTGATACCATCACGCCGCACATCAAGTTGAAAGCGGCTGCACCAGCGGTTTGCCGACTCCTTGCTTGAGCGCAACCGCAGCAGGAGGACGGGCACCCGGCTCTCGGTCGACGCCTGCGGACGCGCGCTCGAACCAGCCGCCGAAGGCAGCCGCATCTCCCGTCGCAAGCGCAGTCCCAGTCGACGCAGGAACAGGTGCAGATCGTCGCACCCTGCTTGCGCAGGTCCCTTTGCGGCGACGTCACCCTCCAGACACAGTGACCACGTGGCGTCAACGGCTACCTCGCCCGGCCGCGGCCGAAGCCGAGCGGGAGGGATCGGTGTCGTGGGCGGTGCCGACACATGTTGCCAGAAGGTCGAGGCGCGAACGGCCTTGACCTTTGTCCGCCACTCTTTCTCGAAGGAGGGATTCATGTGGCCTCGATGCGGATACGCGCGTAGCCCAGGGCAGGCCCATCGATACTGCCCACCATGTCGAGAGTGTTCGACGGTATACAGCCACTGCGCACGGTATTGGTGAGGAATGTTCCTGACATGGGTCTGGCAAACCGGATCGGCGTCCAGGTTATCTGCTCGGAATCGATCTGCTCGGAATCGGGGAGTTCACCAACTCGGTATTCGGCACCCTGATCGGTGGAAAACTGAGCCACGACGACCACGTGCCCCGGTGCGATCTCATGAAACCGGGCGACGTGGGGTGTTGGGCCCTCTTCGTCCTCGCCGAGGGTTGCCAGGGTCCGTTGAAGTTGGATCTGTTCGTCGACGATGACGGCGTATTCCAGACTGTGTCGGATCTCCACGCCCGGGAAAAACTGATCTCGGATCCGATGATCCGTGCTGGTCTCGACCCACATCACATGAGTCCTGCCCTGCGGATCGACCCACAGATCGCAGTTGCGTGTAGCGCCCGCCGTCTCATCGCGATTGGCCAGTTCCAACCAGGAGCCAAAGGGATCCGCTGTCTTCTGGGTGAGAGGTCGCGATCGACTGTAAAAGAGTCGTCGGAAAACGTAGTCCCAGTCACGGCCCGTGATCTTCTTCTTGGCCTCACGCCACGCCTCGACGGGCTCGACGATGTCGCCGACACCGAGGAAGTGGGCGACACCATCGCGCAACTGGACATTCGGATAACACAGCCGCAGGGGCTGAGGTTTCGCATAGCCATCGCCGAAAGGCCAGCGAATCACGCCCCTTCCGTGCCACTGTCCACCATCCAAGAAGGACAGGTGCGCCACATCGTAGCCTTCGTTCTGCATATAGAGGGCCTGACCGGTGGCCGCGTCGCCGATGAAGGTGCGATAGGAGTGGTCACGAAAGGGGGGATCTCCCACCCAGTCTGGCTGTCGTGAGGTGGGCTCTTGCTCCAGATCTGTGACATCGAAGCGAAAGACAACTGCCTCTGCGTTGCCACCGTACTCACCGGTGGCGGCCAGGGTCGGATTGGCTGAGACCAGCAGGTCGGTTCCGAGCAGGGCAATAGGGGATGGTTCACGCGTGCGACCGACATTCCGGTGAATGGCCTTCCAGTCACCATCATCGTGGCGGTGATAGAGGACCCACCGGGTGTTGTTCAGGGGGACTTCGTTGGGGAGTGTTTCGAGGCCTACGGCAAACACGCCGTCCTGATGACGCGTGATCACGGTACAACCGTGGCACCACAGAGGCCCGGCGCCATTGTTGGCCGGCTCGTACGTATCGATCTGCTCTTCCACCTCGACGTGAACCTGCAGGGTCATCACTGTTCTCCCCTTGTTGATACGGCCTATTCGATACAGCCTAGGCGACACGGCTGCCCGGCGCGCGATCGAGTTTGGTCTGGGTTGCTCGAGCATAGCAGCAGCTTCTCGATGCTCCTGAAGGGCAGCCGCAGATGTGCAGTCGCGGGGAAGATGCACACAGGAGCCGGTTGCGCCAATCGCCGCCGAGGCCTACACACTCGCCATCAGGCCATACAAGTCGGGCAGACAAATAGGGCTCATGCACATGGGGGCAGATACCGCAGATGGCACGAAAGTCCACGTTGACAACGTGACATGAATAGGCCCTGCTTACCGTAACTGCGACCTGTCTCAGGAGATCTGATGACCATGGCTCACCGACTACTTGCGACCCTCGTGCTGTGCCTTCTTCTGGCCCCCACTCGCGGATACGCCCAATTTCCCGTCAGTGTGGTGTCCTCGAATGACCCGGAGTTGCCCACACCGATCGAGCGCGATCAGATGTTGACGACGGACCAGGTCTTTCACATGACGGCGCGTGCTCTGGATCTGATCGGTGGTATGGGATCGGTCGTGTCGGACACGGCCCGGCTCGTAGTGATCAAACCCAACATCTCCATCGCCCGCGCATCAGGCACGGGGATCATCGCCGATGCACGCGTCGTGCGTGCTGTGGCGCTGCTCGTACATGAAGCGTCACCGCAGGCGCGAATTCTGATCGCCGAAGGCGCTGGTGGTTGGGTGTCACCGGCGCTGGCGGATTGTAGTCTCGTCAACATACGCTCCGGTGCAGATCGAACCGAGGTGTTACAGGATGGTTTTGAGATCGCCGGTCATCGGGCGACGGTCACCGAATTGCAGGGCATGGGCATCGATATCGACGTGCACGATCTCAATTTCGATCTCGCCTACAAACTGCAGGTGCCTGGCGGCGGCCTGCTTTGGGACGAATACGAGTTGGCGTCCAGTATCATCGACGCCGATGTGTGGATCAATGTCCCCGTCGCCAAGACCCACGGTGCGAAGATCACGTGCTGTATGAAGAATCACTTCGGTCTGTTCCCTGGAACCGTTTATGGCTGGAACAAAGCGAGGGGCACCGAGACCCACGGCCCCATTCCACATTGGCCTCGGCTGATGGATGAGACCTGGGTCGATCTGGTGTTGATTTCCCAGGTCGATCTCAATGTCGTCGACATGATCCAGGGAACCGAGGGCGGCGCCTTCGAGGGCGAACCGAAACGATCCAATCTCATTCTTGCCGGCGCCGATCCCATCGCCACGGATCTGGTTGTGGCGCAATTGATGGGTTTCAACCCGGATGACTTCGAATTTGCCGATCTCGGTGCCCAGCGCGGCATTGGTCCTGGATCGATCGACCGGGTAGATGTGCGCGGCGGCGACCCGATGGTGCTGCGCAGTCGTTTTGCAAAGTCAGCTGCCGACGATGGCGATTGGGGTGAACACGCGCAGACTGGAATGGGCCCGCGACGCTGGACGTTGCTGGGACCCTTGGAGCGAGATCACAAATTCAGCGACGAAGACATTGTAGAACTGTCGCCCGTGCCCGGGGAAGATGACTGGTCAGAGGTTGTGTGGTTCGGCTTCGACAAGATCGATCTCGACACCCACTACGATGATCCGGTGCAGAAATCTGTCTACGCCTTCTCCCATTTCACCATGGCCACATCAGACTCCGTTCGTTTCTGGATCGGATCCGACGAGGAAGTCTCCGTGTGGATCGATGGCGAACTGATCTATGAACACGAGGGTCGTCGCCGCCACGTCATGGGTGGTGACAAAGTGCCCGGCTTCGTCGAGGCTGGCGAACACCGATTGCTGGTCCGCTCGGGGCAGGGCCGAGGCCGCTTCGACTTCTCCTTCAACATCTGCGAGCCGATCGACGATCTACGCTACGCTGGCAATCGTTATCCTGGGGTCCGCTACTACCAACGAGGTGGTGGTCCCCCCACAGATGATGTGCAGGTGCGCGCTCAGGAAGCCTGGGATCCGTGGAGAGTCGGTGGCACGGAGCAGACCTTCGAGCCGGATGAGGATCCACTGGCGACATTTCGTCAGGCACCCGATTCACTGCTGCTCGATGCGCCGGCAGCCAGGTCGTTGGCACTCCTCGACGTCATCGCCGCGCAGATCCCGAATATGGCTGTGTGGTCGAAGACGGACACGGTCACGCCGATTGTCTTGAGTCGAATGCCCTTCACCATGGGACACAAGGCCTTCGGCAGGGAAGGGTGGCAGCCCGAGTTCGGCATGGAACTGGGCAGACTGTTAGAGTGGGCTGGTCTATCCTACTGGTTGTCGAGTGCCAATGGTGTCCATGAATCCAGCAAGGCGATCGCTGGATGGATTGCCCAGGGCCGAATCCCCCTCACAGGTTATGCAGATGGCTGGAAGCAGTTGAATGGCTATCGCAAACAGGGGCGTGGTGCTCGCGTGCACAGTCTTCGGCCAGACACCACCCTGTGGACCGACTACGGTCGCAATTCGTGGGGTCGATTGCCGGGAAGAGACTGGCTCGAGATGCCCGTCCTTGTTGTCCAGGCATCACATGAGCCACTCACATTCGATGCGTGGGTCGACAGTGCTGCCGTCGTCGCATTGGAATTTGCTCGTAAGCCGAGGGCTGAGTCCGTGGAGTTGTGGGGTCTGCGTGGCTGTCCAGCGGGTGTCGCCGGTTGGGACAGTTGGGTTCACGATTGGGAACGCAGGTCGTGGACGACCGAATGGGCTCGTGAGACCCAGATCAGAGACCGCCTGGGTCGCATGGGCCGCGGCTACTACGAAGGGCGATCACAGGACCGGCAACTGATTGCCGACTTCTTTGCCATCGCCGCCGAACGCAATCAGGGTGCACGCAAAGGGCTTCTTGCGCGGGCGTCCAACGCATATGGGCAGACCTCCGCCATGATGCTGCAGCTTCATCAAGGTCTACCGAAATCACGTTCGGGAGAATTGTCTGAGGCGGATTCCCTGCTACAGGAACGGATTTCAGAATTGAAGCCACTGGCACGCGGCGTGCGAGATGCGGAACGTCGAGCGTTGGCCGCGTTAGAGGAACTGGTCGGTGCCCAGCCTCTGCCACCGGTGCAGGAAGATCCACTACTGCGTCGTGATCGGGGTCGAGTGTTGTACCGCTGGCAGGCAGGGTTCAGTAAGGGCGTCTACGACCTGACTCTGCAGAAGTCGCAATTGACGCGTTCCATCGTCAATGGCCGCGACACACAACGGGAGCAGCACAACGTCGAGAATCGTTGCCGGCGCGAGCCGGGATGGATGGTCGCCATTGAGATCGTCGACGGCGAAGGATTCCCTCACGTTGCTCAGCAACCGAGTGCGGACAATGATTGGACACTTGTGGTGCGTGTGGATGACGAGTGGACACCCTTCGACAATTCGACGCAACTCGTCATCTGGGAGGTGCCGACACAATAGAGGCATCTGCTCTCAGACACTCAATCGAGTAAGTTCCCTCATATGGAGATCCGTGAACTGGCCGAACACATTCTGTTTGGCACGACCCTCGAAGAGAAGCTCGTCAGCAGCGGCCGACTCGTAGACACGAGTCCTGGCAGAGCGCACACGACACCGGACGCACCTGGGCGTCCAGCAGAGCTGGCGCTGGATCGCTGGAGCGAGTCCCAGCGCGTGCCCTTCGGGGATGTGCGCGCCCTCGAGCGCGACGAAGACCGCGGCCTGGTGCTGCATTTTTTCGCCAACCACGAATTGCTCGCTGCCGAGCTGATGGCGCTGGTGCTGCTGAAGTTTCCCGATGCACCCGAGCGCTTTCGTCGTGGTGTAGCGCAGACGATGAAGGATGAGCAGGAACACGTGCGGCTCTATCTGGATCGCATGAAGGATGCGGGCGTCACCTTCGGCCAGATCCCGGTGAGTGACTTCTTCTGGCGCGCCATCGCACCGATGCCGTCACCGATGGATTATGTCACCCGTCTGTCGCTGACTCTTGAGCAGGCGAACCTCGATTACGCCCCACACTATCAGCAGCTGTTTGGTGAACTGGGCGATGCCGACACGGCGGCCCTGCTGGGCCGCATCTACAAGGACGAGATCGGCCACGTAAAATACGGGCTGAACTGGTTCAATACGTGGCGCTCGCCGGCGCAGTCCGAGTGGGACTCTTTTCAGCAGACCCTGGGATTTCCCTTGAGTCCGAGTCGCGCCAAGGGCATCGGCTTCAATCGAGAGGGTCGACTGCAGGCGGGATTCTCGCCCGACTTCATCGACGAACTCGACATCTTCGCCCATTCCCATGGTCGCTGTCCTGACCTGTATTGGTTTAATCCGCTGTGCGATCTGGTCGCCGGCAGGGATGCGCTCTTTACACCAACAGCGGCCCTCATCGATGTCGTCCACGATCTGGCGATGGTGCCTGCTTTGTTGGCAGCGAACGATGATCTTGTCGTCGTTGGGTCTCGACCCTCTGTCCGCTTCATGCAGCAATGGAAACGGGCAGGGCTGGCTTTGCCACAGCTTGTCGAGTGGGACCCACTGGCTGCGGCGATTGAACCCTCCTCGGCTCCGCCGCCATCGGGCATCGTCGACAGACGCCTTACACGCCTTTGCCCGTGGGGGTGGGCGCCTGACAGTGTGTTGGCTCTGCAGTCACTGGCCGACCAACTACCCGCAGGGCAGCCATCGCCAAGCGAAACCTGGACTCCAGTACGGCGCGATCTGTATCGCAAGAGTTGGAGTGTCCGCTGGCTCGATGACATCATCGACTCGCTGCATGCTGCTGAAGGTGACTGGATCGGTGATCGGCACATGGTCGGAACCGTCTGTGGCGACATCGATGCCGTGGAGGTGGTTCTGCGGGCCGGCTTTGCCAGCGGTTGGACGCAGGCTGTCATGAAGGCCGACTTCGGCACAGCCGGTGGGCAACTGATGCAGGTCGACACGCCAGATGCGCAAGCAACCTCGCCCCTCCTAGACCATCAACGGGGTTGGTTGCGGGGTCAGCTTCGTGACGCAGGTGCCATTGTCGTGGAGCCCTGGCTGGATCGCGTGCTGGATCTCTCCGGCCAATACGAAGTCGAGGCAGACGGCACGATTCGCCTCGTGGGGATCACGCGTTTCCTGACGGATGAACGGGGTCATTTTCAAGGTGTCTTTGTCTCCAACATGGTGGGTGATCTTGATCCACAACTGCGACGTTTCCTCTATGGCGATGGCCGGGACACACATCGGCTGCAGCGCCTCTTCGCTCGACTCGGAGATCTGCTTCTGCAGCGACTCCCACGCGACTATCGTGGCCCCATTGGGATCGACACCTTTGTCTATCGCGATGCCGACGGGATCCTGCATCTGAAACCGGTCGTCGAGGTGAACCCGCGTTTTACGATGGGTCGTGTCGGTTGCGCGCTGCGCAAACGTGTGTTGACCTCACGCACAGCGGTCTGGCGCATCCAGCGTCTGAAAGATCTCAATACGGATGGCGAGACCTGGGCGGCAGAAGTGCAAGCAAATCGTCCGCTCGAGATGACGGCAGATGGACACCAGGTCGCCAAAGGAGTTGTGTTCACCAACGAACCCGAACAGGCGCGTGCCTCGGTAGGCATGCTCATCGTCGCAGAACAAACGGACCAGCAGATGCTCAATGGCTGGAGTGGGAAAACGACATGATCCGCGTTCTATTCGCATTACTCGCGGCGATGATTCTGATGGTCTGCAGTGCCTGCCAGACGACGCAGGCGGGCAGGGCGATGCAGTCTGTCACGGTGGATTCTACGATCATCACTGTCTACCAGGCCGACAAGGGTCTCTTCCCCAATCCAGAACGCGGTTTCTACCGCTACACAAATCTTGCTGAACTGGATTCCAACATCGGCGCGATCCGCGACGAGGAATTGATCACCCTCGTATGGGGTCGGATCATGATGGAGTCCTATCGGGAGCAGGAGCAATTGCCCCAGGAGTTCCTTGTAGATGTGGAGCGCGGCTTCCAGACGGCCCGCGACCAGGGCATGAAAGTCATTGTTCGAGGCTCCTACGGATTTCGGGGTCCCGGAGGGGACTACACGACCTACGAAGATCCGCCCCTTGCGAACATGCGTCGCCATATTGAGCAGTTGGCACCCATCTTCGCGGCCCATGCGGACATCATCGCTCTCTTCGAAGCCGGATTCATCGGACCGTGGGGGGAGTGGCATTCGACGCAACTGGCCAATGACATGGACCAGAGCCGCACCTTCCTCCATCACCTTCTCGACCACACACCGCGACAGAGTATGGTTCTGGTGCGTTACCCCCTGTTGAAGCAGCAGATTTTTGCCACGGGAAGTGGCTTCGAGCAGGTGAGGTTGGCCAACGCCTATTCAGGTGAACCCGTCGCCCGTGTCGGCCATCACAATGACTGCTTGCTGTCATCGGCAGACGACGTGGGTACGTACGACCGCGGCGGCATGGATCGAGCGGGAGAAGTAGCTTACCTGGCAGAGGAAACGCTACACACCGTTTTTGGCGGCGAAACGTGTGCTGACTTTGAACTCAACGATTGTGCGCCGGCACTCGAGGAGTTGGCGACACTGCACACGTCGTATCTCAACAGTGGCTGGCACCCGGATGTAATGAAGAAGTGGGCGCGAGACGGCTGCCTTGAGGATGTGCAACGTCGGCTGGGCGCGCACCTCGTTTTGCATGAGAGTCGGATTCCTGCTCAGGGCCGGGCCGGAGACGGGCTGCAGATCACTCTCGTGCTGGAAAACGAAGGTTTCGCTTCGCTCTACAATGCTCGGGAGGCGAACATCGTCCTGCACAGTGCGACAGGCGGCACCTGGCGTATTGCCACGGGCCTTGATCCTCGAACCTGGAAACCGTCAGAGCGTCAGGATCTGGATGTCGTGATTCAGCTCCCAGACGACATCCCACCAGGGACCTACAGTCTTCATCTGCACCTGGCTGACCCGTCACCCGCATTACACGATGACGCCAGATACGCCTACCGGCTGGCTTCTGCGGGGATCTGGGATGAGGCGACGGGATGGAACAGACTGGTCGACGATTTCACCATCGACATGGTACCCTGACACGCAAGATATCTTCCGGCAAGAGATCTGAATCAATCCACACGACATCTGACACAGAGGAAACGATCGTGACACCTGAAGAGGAATTCATCGTCGATCTCGACGGCTACATCCTGCTGAAGAATGTGCTAAGTGCCGCAGAAGTTGCCCAACTGAATGAAGCGGTTGACGCAGGCGATCGTCAGGGGTCGCCAAGTCTGTGGGGAGAGCCTTTCAAGAAGCTGATCGATCATCCCAAGATCCTGCCCTACCTGCTGGATTTGCTGGGTCCCTCTGTTCGACTGGACCACGATTACGCCATTTTCATGGAGCGCGGAGATCACAAGGGGGGTCTGCACGGCGGGACGGATGGTGGACCGAGTCTATCCGAGTGCGACCATTGGTACAAGTATCGAGATGGTGTGATCAGGAATGGTCTGTGTGTCTTTTCGTATCAACTGGCTGACGCAGGTGAAGGGGCCGGTGGTTTTGCCTGCATCCCAGGCAGCCACAAGAGCAACTTCGTCGGCAACATCCCCGCTGCGGTGCGCAGCTACGACGAGAGGCCACACTATGTCCGACAGCCTGTGGCAAAAGCAGGGGATGTGATCTTCTTCACCGAAGCTCTCGTGCACGGCACGATTCCATGGAATGCCGCCCATGAGCGGCGCGCGTTGCTCTTCAAATACAGCCCGGGTCATTCAGCTTGGAATGGCAACTACCCTGATGTGAGCAACTATGGAGAGGTGACGGAGAGGCAGCGTCGCATGCTGTTGCCACCTTCGATCGGCAGACGCCCCTCTGTTGCTGAACTGGTCTAGGAGGAACCAAAGGGCACCGGCAGCGGCAGTCTCTGTGCGGCGGTGCCGACGCTGCAACTGATCAGCTCAAATCGACCGTGATGCCTTCGTCGATAGAGCGTTCGATTCCCTCGATGATGCGTTGGGCATCGATGGCGTCATCGAGATTCGACAGGGGCTCGACGTGGCCACGGCAGACCTGGGCGAAGCGCTCTATCTCATGGATGATCGAACCGCGATAGGCTGTGTAGGTCTGTGAGTGTACGACGGCGGGTTTGATCTCCACCCAGTCTCGGTAGCTATAGCGGGCGGATCCGGCCGTGCCGATGACCTTCACCATCATCGTCCACGGGTCCGCACTATGATCGTCGGCGGCAAAACTTGCGCACAGGTGGGCGAGGGCACCGTTCTGCATCGTCAGATTCACGGTGGCGATGTCTTCCTGGGGGATTTCCTCGTAGTGCAGACGAGACTTCATAGCTGAGACCCTGGCTGGGCGACCGGCAAGATAGAGCAGCATGTAGGAATTGTGTGTCAGAATCTGCCGGATGACGCCTGGATAGCGGGCGGCGACGTCCTCTGGGTGATGGATGTGATACATCACATACACGGCAACCAGTTTCCCGAGATCGCCCGCATCGATCAGTTCCTTCGTGCGCATGATGCCTTCTTCATGGATGAAGTTGTGCCCTGGCATACACACAAGTCCCTGGCGTTGGGCAAGTACCTTCATCGCTTCGATCTCGGCGATCGTCACACCCACGGGTTTCTCAATCAACACATGTTTGCCCGCCTCCAGGGCCATGGTGACGTATTCCAGATGTGTTTCCAGATTCGTCAGGACGGACACGGCATCGATGGCAGGATCGGCAAGCAATTCCTCCGGTGTGTCGTACGTACGACAGCCGAAGGACTTCGCCTTGGTGCGCCCTGCCGCGGCGGTTCGATTCCACAAGCCGACCAGAGAAGTATCTCTACAGCGGTCGACGCCGGCGGCGTGCAGGTCTGACACGTCGCCAGCTCCAAAGAATCCGATACCCAGGGGCTTGTTGGTTGTCACGCTTTGCACTCTTCGATTAGGGTGTCTGTCGTAGTCGACGATACCGGTTGTCTCACGGCATGGCAGACAGTAATAGCATTCGAGGAGCCGTTGCAAGACACGCCTCTGTGCGTTTCTCTTAGGCGTTGGGCCCCTAAGCTGTTGATACAGTGTGATCCATCCTCCTTTCGGGAATCAGAAATCAATGCGACTGTGCGATCCTCACTTCCATCTATGGGATATCAACCAACGGCCAAATCCGAATCTGGGTGCCGCTGTCGAAGAGCATCTGCCCGTCTACCTGGCTGAGGACTATCTCGCAGATATGGCGCAACTCCCTGCAACCCTGGAGTTGACGTCGAGTGTCCACGTGGAGACCGTCGTGGGCCAGGCCCAAGGTGGAGCTATCATCGACAGTGTGGCGGAAACCGAGTTTGTCTACCAGCAGATGACACCCACGGGGCATCCATTTGCCATCGTGGGCTACGTACACCTGGCCCGCGACGTCGAGCACACGGCACAGGTTCTCGATCAGCATGCAGCAGCTGCCAATGGCCATCTGCGTGGGGTCCGCATGATCCTCAATCATCATCCCGACAACCCGGATCTCACCTGGCCGCAGGTTGAGCGCGGCGATTTCGTGCGGGATGCCGTGTTCGCTGAAAGCATCGCCCTCATGGGTGAGCGCGGACTGTCCTTTGATCTACAGTGCAATCCGCACCAGTTGCCCGATGCTGCCCGCACCTTTGCAGATTATCCCAAGACACCGATCATCATCGACCATCTGGCATCCTTTCACGATGGTGAAGACGATGACTACACGCAGATGTGGCGTGATGGTCTGCAGGCAATCGCCGCACTTCCCCATGTATATCTGAAGTTGTCCATGCTGTTTTTCTGCGCCGGTGCCTACCATGAAGACGCGGCGCGCGGGGGTAAGGTGAGAGATCTGGTGCTGGAAGCAATCGAGATCTTCGGTACTGATCGTTGCATGTTTGCCAGCAACTATCCTGTCGATCAACTCCAGGGATTCGACATCCCGACACTCTATGGCCACTTCGTCGAATGGACGAAGAATCTACCAGCCACCGGTCGCGCCGCTCTTTTCCATGACACGGCGGTGCGTGCCTACCGGATCGACTGACCATGACATGGACGCCCATCGAGGCTGACGTCGACGGAATTCTTGCACGCCATCCGAATCCGCTGATGGCCTTGGCGCGCGGTGAGACACCTGCCTTTGTTCTGCGGGGCGCCTACGATGCAAGCCACTGCGAGGCGCTGATGGAGCGATTTCGACAACGCGAATTGCTCTATGACCCACGTCAGAAGGACGATGGCAAACCAAAACGCGTCGACATTGGCACCAGCTTTGGCTCCCACAGAGCCGATCGTGACAAGTTCCATGAGCACTCGGCGCAGACGATCGAATTGTTCGCGACACTTTTCGACGGCTACGCTGACCCCGTCAAGATGATCTACGACACCCTCGCTGCACTGGCACCGAACAAGAAGGTGATGACTGCGAGGGAGAAGGATGGACGCAAGTATGGCCCCGCCATCTTTCGCATCTACCACGAAGACCTTGGGCACGGTCCACACTACGATTCGGTGCGAAAACGCAGCAAGTCATTCGACTACGAAGTGGCTCACTTCGACCACCAATTCGCTGCAGTGCTTTGTCTGCAGAATTCAGAAGATGCTGGTCGGAGTGGCGAACCGACGCTGTACAACTGTCCCTGGACACCGCAACTGCAAGAGTCCCTCACGGACACGACCTTTGCCGACTACGCCCAGGTTCACGACACCGAGCGCGTGCAGATTCACCTGGATCCTGGTGATCTCTACTTCTTCTTCTCCGAGAACTACCACGAGGTGCCGGCGGTGAGTGGCGATCGACCTCGTGCGGTGCTGGCGATCTTCTTCGCCATGAGCGAAGATCGTGAAGAGATCTATGTGTGGTCCTGATCGTGACTGAGCCTCTGCCTCTGATTCAGCATCCGGGCGTTGAACGCCAGGCACAGGCTATGAGGGAAGATGGCTTCGCCTATTTCCCAGGAATCCTGGCTGCCGAGCAAGTCGCTGAGCTTCGGCAACTGATGGATCGACTTGATCCTGTGGATGAGTACTTCGATTCGTCACGCCGCAAGGGAGAGGGTGAGTTTCCGACGAAGGTTCTCAACAATGCCTTCAATCGTCATCCACTGCTGTTGAGTTATCTCGACCGACCAGGAGTGATTGACCTTGTGGAAGCGATCCATGGTGAGGATGCCCATGTCATAGGCATGACGATTTGGCTGACAGGACCAGGACGACCCGAGCAGACACTACACGCAGACTGGCAGCCTCTGAGACTTCCCGAAAATGTCATGGAAGACGATCGAGTTCAGATCCCCATGTACATCTCGACGATGCACTACTATCTCGATGATATCACGACGGACCTGGGGCCGACGCATTTCGTACCTGGCAGCCACCGTGCCGGTCGTCCCCCGGAAGGGGACACGACCTTCCAGGGCAGAGGGGAACAGGCGATCATGTGCAACGCCGGAGATGGTCTGTTGTTTCGATCTGAGGTGTGGCACCGGGGCACGGCCAATACGAGCGATCGGATGAGATATCTGTTACAGGTCCACTACGCCCAGCGGATGATCACGCAGAAATTCCCGCCCTATCCCCACGGCTTTCGTTTTGACGACAAGATTCTTGCCCAGGCCAATCCCCGTCAGCGACGCTTGCTGGGGGATCACAAGAAGAGCAACTACGACTGAGACACTGGGCGCAAAGAATGCTCACTGCAGACCGAGTGGATACGCGGCGACGACTCGCCACTGACTAACCTAGTCCGCGAGGGTCCGCAGTAGCTGCTCGCGGGCGCCAGTCCACCGCCTGGCGAAGTCGATCTCCGCCGGCCGCTGCTCAGAATGATCCGCTGACGACAACGTCTCCGGATTCTGCAGATAGGCGTCGACCGTCGTTTGGACCCAATCGCGCAGACTCGTGCGAAAGTCCAGGCCAATGTCTGCCTCCGCTTTGGCGACGGACATCAACAGGGGACAGTAGCAGAAGGACGCATAAGACCAATCCTCCCAGGGCAACTCGGTCGCTTGCTGCAGGATGGAGGAAGGAACGGCTACCGTGTGCAGTGGCTTATGTGCTGCATCGGCGATGACCTGCAGCCAATTGGCCAGTTGTGGCGTCTCATGCTGGGCGTAATTGTAGATGTTGCCCGCGGGACCACCCTCCAGCAATCTGACCAGGAATTGTGCAAGGTCGTGGGAGTATCCGAGCTGAATCGCATGCGTGCCGCCATCGGGCAGTAGGATCGGCTCGCCGTCGAGAATTCGTGTCAGCCACCAGGCGAATCGTCCAGACGGATCGTCCGGGCCCAGGGTGGATGGCACCCGCACCACGATCCACGGCCAGTCTTCGGACTCGAGCATGACCCGTTCTACCTGGCGTTTGCCCTCGCCATACCCCGACAGATTCGAGCGCAGATCCCATGGCTGATCGTGGTTGTCCAGATCCGTCTCGCGAACCGGTTCCAGGGGGCGATAGTCGACGGCGAAACGCTCTTGATCCGTCAATGGCTGACGGACTGTATGCCGGCCTGTGGCGTGCCCGCCTTCGCCGTAAACGGAGACCGTGCTGGCCACGACGTAGCGCCCGATGCGACCCTGGAGAGCGTCGATGATACTGCGTGCTTCCTGCTCATCATAACACTGGTTATCCAGAACGCTGTCGAACTGACGCCCTGCCAGCAGCTGGCGAAGGCCTTCTGCGTCTTCGCGATCACCGGCGATGTGCTCGATGTCATCCCAGAAGGATGGACGTATGTTGCCACGACTGAAGATGGTGACCTTGTGCCCTGCCGCCAGCAGTAGCTCGACCGTGCAGCGACCGAAAAAGCGTGTTCCACCGACTACGAGTATGTCCATCAGGCCTCCGGCGCCTCTGCGGGTGAGGTTCTCTGCCACTCCATCCACGCTGTCAGTTCACGCTGCGTCTCGTCAAAACGGGAGCGCACCTGTGGGGGAAAGACATAGTGGTTGATGTTGCCCGCATGATCGGCGAGTAGCTCGCGCATGGCGGGATTGTAGGTGGCATCGATGTAATTGAAATAGAGATTTGTACGTCGACGCTCACTCGTCTTAGGCGCTCCCGTATGCAACAGGGTCTCCGTAAACATGACGATGTCTCCCGCCTTGCCGAGAACGGGCACCATGCCAGGCAGTGCCTTGCCCTTGTAGTCGGCCATGGGCAGATCGATCTGCGACTTGTGCGCCCCCGGAACAACAGCAAGACAACCATCATCTTCGTCGTTGTCAGTTAGCATGAACACACAATTGAGCATGCGTGAGCGCACCTTGCCATTGCGCACCGAATAATCATCGGGGTTCAAGCCTCGATGCCAGCCTCCCCAAGGCGTGCCGACGGTTTTGTCGATTGCCCATGTATTGACCAATTGCGGTGCCTGCATCCAGGCGCGGAGCCGATCCACTACAGGCGTAAAGCTGATGACCTCATCGAAGACATTCGTCCACAGGGGCAGTCCATTGATGCGTCTTTGTCCCTCGGTGAACTGCACCGTCGTCTGACCCTTCACGCCTTCGACCTGCAACCACGGGTCGTCGTATTCCTGCTCGAAGAGTCGATCGAGTTCTTCGACGTAGCGACGACATCGTTCAGCGTCGAAAGCACCCCTCAGGATGAAAAAACCCTGTGCATCAAACTGGAATGTGTCAGCGATCGGTACGTCCGCCACGAAATCCCCCTACGGGCAACTGAGATTGAACAAAGCAATGTAGGTCTGCCTGTTATGGTAGAAGCACGAGATGCTGACGGCCAGAGGTCGATGGTTTTCCCCGATCTGCTGATCTACCTAAACTTTCCTTTCCCCGTCATTCCAACCAGCGAGAGAACTCGATGCCAGGGGAAGTGAAAAAAATCCTCGATCATCTGATTGAGTCCAGGTCAGAAGGTAGCGATCTGATCGCCTGGGATGTCGAGGCAAAGCTTGTTATGGCAGGCATGGATCCGCAGGAATTCTCGCTAACCAGTGAGGACAGCGCCTCGAAGGTAGCAAAGGCGAAAGCGATCGCCACATTGATGGACGTGGATCTGGAGGCACCCCAGGACGCGAGCAATGTCCAGGATATTTCTTCTGCCATCGACGACTTCGAGGGCCAAGTCAGTGATCTCACGGCAGGCTCTCGCGACATTCACGTCATCCATTCTGAGGCCCAGGATCTGGACGATCTGTTGGCGTCCCTTTCGTCCCAGGCTGATCATGCGGGATTTGAGGCATCGGCGGTACTCTTCTTCGCCTCTTCAAAACGCGATCCGCAGTGGGTGAGTGCGGGTATGAAGGAAATGTTTCCACAGGCCGAGGTCTTTGGCTGCACGACTGCCGGAGAGCAGACGCGTACCGGTTTTCATGAAGATTCCGTCGTTGCCATGATGTTTGGCGCCTCGGCCGTCCCTGACCTGTCTGTCGCCGTCGTGGAGGAACTATCGAAGGGCGCGGATGTGACGGGTGCGATCGAGCAGTTTCAGGGCAATTTCGGTCAGCCCATTATGCAGATGAGTCGGGACGAGTATGTGGGACTGATCCTCATTGATGGCCTCAGCGGATCCGAAGAACGGATTATGGCTGATATCGGCAACCGCACGAATGTGCCCTTTGTAGGTGCTTCGGCCGGCGATGACATGCGCTTTGAAACCACCCATGTCTTCGCCAATGGGGCGCATTACACGGACGCGGCTGTTCTCGTGCTGCTCAGACCAGCTGTTGGTTTCGAGATTGTTAAGACGCAGAGTGTCACCGTCAGCGATTCAGTCCTGACGGCGACGAAAGTGACCGAGGGTGGCCGAGAGGTTCTCGAATTCAATGGCCAACCCGCGACAGAGGCATACGCCCAGGCACTGGGATGTTCCGTCGAGGATGCAGAACAGCGAGCTGTTCTGCATCCTCTCGGCCTCATGGTTGGTGACGAGCCTTTTTTGCGAAGTCCGATGGGATTCTCCGGTCAGAGTATGCGGATGGCATGCCAAATCTCAGAAGGCATGCGACTCAGAGTGTGTGAGGCAAGCAATACTGTGGAGGGGACGCGATCGGTCATTGACGATGTGCTTGCGCGGGGTCCTGTCTCGGGTCTGGTGAATTTCCACTGTGAATACAGAACCCTCGAGTTGACCCACCGCGGCCAGATGGCAGGCTACGAGGCGGTCTTCGCTGATTTGCCCACGATCGGATTCGGTACCTATGGCGAGCAATACATCGGGCACGTGAATCAGACGTCAACCATGCTTGTCTTTCGCTAGACGAAGAGTCTCCAGCCCGCACGGTACATATGACCAACGTCGTCTTCATCATGACGGACAACCAAGGCGCCTGGAGTCTGGGCTGCTACGGCAATGAAGAGATCCGTACACCCAATATCGACGCGCTCGCCGCAGACGGCGTGCGCTGTGCCAACGCCTACGCCGTGAACTCCGTCTGCTCGCCAAGTCGAGCGACCTTCTTCACGGGTCTGATTCCCTCACAACACGGCGTGCACTGCTACCTGGGTAGCGAGAAACCCGATTCGCAGATGGGCCCAGAAGCATACTGCACGATCGATGAATTCGTCACCTTGCCGCAATTGCTGCATGATTCTGGCTACCACTGTGGGCTCGCCGGCAAGTGGCATCTGGGTGACAGCCTGCGTCCACAGCAGGGCTTCGACTACTGGTTCACGAAACCGAAGGGACACACGAGCACCTTCTACAATGCCGAGGCGATCTGGCAGGGTGAGGTCTACGAAGAGCCGCGTTACGCGACAGAGGTGATCACAGAACACGCGCTGGAATTTCTCGGCCAGACGGCTGCGGAAGACGAACCCTTCTTTCTCTTTGTTGGCTACAATGGCCCCTACGGGCTCGGCGAACACATGTACTACACGCATGAAAATCGACACACCGAACACTATGCTGACAAAGAACTGACCTGCTTTCCACGCGAGTCTGTACATCCGTGGCTGCGTCAATTCCGTGATTGTATCGGCAATCCTGTCAGTATGCGCGGCTACGCCAGCGCCGTGAGTGCTGTCGACGACGGCGTCGGTGCGATTCTCGCGTCCCTCGAAGCGCGTGGACTGACGGATGACACCCTCGTCATCTTCACGGCGGACCAGGGTCTGTGTGGTGGCCACCACGGGATGTGGGGCATGGGCGATCATTCTCGTCCCATTCACACCTTCGAAGAAGCGATGCACATTCCTCTGATCTTCCGTCATCCCGATCGTGTCACGACGGGTGGCGTGTTTGAGGGCCGCACGTGCAACTACGATTTCTTGCCAAGTATTCTGGATCTACTCGATTTGAAGGTAGACAGACCTGAGGATCACCCAGCATTACCGGGTCGCAGCTATGCGAGCCAACTGACGGGTGACACCGAGTCGTGGGACGAAGAGGAATTCTTCCACGAATTCGAGATGGTGCGCACCGTTCGCACCCAACGGTGGAAATACAGTTGGCGCTTCCCGGACGGCCCCGATGAACTCTATGACATGGTGGAGGATCCGGGAGAGCGCTGGAATCGAGTAAGTGACCCCGCCTGCCAGGAGGTCATCGAGGATCATCGGGCTAGAATTGAGCGCTTCTTCAATCAATACGCCGATCCACGCTGGGATCTGTGGCGTGAGGGCGGCACAAAAGCCGGGCGTCTGAGTTAGCCATTGTCCTCATGGGCAACGCCCCTAACGAGGCTCATCTTCGGTAGCAGATCTTCGGCCCCTATCAGGAGAGCTTGATGGAAAGCCATCCGGGCAAACACCTATTCATCGATGACTTCTTCATCGAATCAATGCAGGGCACGCGGCGTGTATTGAATCACCCGCAAAAATTGACAGTCGATGCGCCCCTTGCGATCCCCATGGACTGCGCATGGGAGGCGGGGTCGCCGCGTTTCCAACGAGTGATCTATATCGAAGATGAGCGGCGTTTCAGACTCTACTACACCAGCTGGATCCACGGACTCGCCCTGGTCTGTGCTCTTGAATCCGACGATGGCGTCACTTGGACGAAGCCGTCTCTTGGACTGGTCGAATTCGAAGGCTCGACAGACAACAACATCACAAACTGTCCTGCTGGTGAATTGACCATGGTATGGGATCCGCACGAAAGGGATCCACGCCGGCGATGGAAACGGATCGACAACAAACCGACCGGTACCGATGCGGAGGGGAAGCCTCAATGGCGCGCCCACAGTTCCGCTGATGGATACGACTGGCAGCAAATCCCCATCGGCGAACACTCCTCGCAGCCGATGCTCTTCAACTTTGGTGCGCCACCTACAGGCTTTGGTGGCACAATCGACCCTGACGCAGCGTATGTCTTCTACTCGCAGCGTGGATCCGGTAGGCGCACGCGGGTATTGGGGCGACGTGACAGCGACGATTTTCTGAGCTGGTCAGGTCTGCGAACCGTCATTGACCAAGACCTGGAAGATCCACCAGGGACGGAGTTCTATTCGGCCGCGGCAGATCTGGCGAATCGCACGAATGCGGGTCTGCGCATGCTCATGTTGCACACATTTCATACAGATCTGAATGAACCCTATCACATTCACGAACCCAAACAGTACTGGGGGGAGGAAGCAGGCAGTGCGGCGATTCCTGCCCGTGTCGATGGACCGGTCGATACGCAGTTGGCCGTGAGCCGTGACAGCGTGAGCTGGACGCGCTGGCGTGAACCTTTCATCCAGCGCGGAGCAGCGGGCGCGTGGGATTGGGGCATGCTCTATGGCGACGCACCCATTCTGCACGACGAGAAACTCTACTTCTTCTACAATGCGGGCCCGCAGACACACAATGGTCGCACCGCATATCCTTCTGAAGGACGTTATCCCGTCGCCAAGAGTTGGGGCAAGGGCCTGGCCACGTTGCGTGCCGATGGGTATGTGCACGTGGAAACGGCATCGTCCGTTCCAGGACAACTGACGACACATCGCTTCAAGCAGGCTGCCGGCGGTACAGTGCACGTAAATGTCGATGCCACCGCGGGTCAGCTGCGATATGAACTATTGAAGGATACGGGCGAACCGATCCCGGGATATGGTATCCAGGACTGCGATCCGATTCGCGGCGACGCGCCACAGGCCCAGCTGTCGTGGCAGGGCCAGCGTCGTTGGCCCGCCGTTGGCGAGGAGCGTCGGACGCCGGGTCTGGAAGATCTGCCCGTGGGAGAATTCTATATCAAGCTGCGCTTCCACCTGGGTCCCGGGGCGAAACTGTATTCGTTGACGATTGCCCCACCCCAGGTGGCGATATGGGGCGCTCCCGTGCCGGGTCGAATCGACTAGGACGGTTCGCTGCGGTAGAAGTCTTCTGCATCGAAGGTTGGCGCATAGCCGATTTCAGCGCGGGGCAGTTCCAGATCGAAGATGTTGTATTTGTTGTTCGATGTGACAAAGTAGTGGGCCCCTGACGGGGCGCCGCCATTGCAGTGGCTGTGGTAGCATGCATGCACGAAGGCGGCAGCGTCCTGCTGATGGCACCACAGCGCGAAGTAGCCCTTCTCCTTCACATTCACATTATTTGCGGCATTGATTCCGCCCCAGCGCGCAGCGATGGCCATATGACCGGCATCGGCCATTTTCTGACACCACTGCTCGACATGTTCCTTCTCGCGACCGTAGTCGTCCATCGGGCAGGCAGGGATGCTGGAGGACACGCGCTCCGGTGGCGGATCCAGTTCGTCGAAGCGACGCTCCGCCCAAGTCGACCAGACGCCCTCATGGACCGAGTAGGCACCGTCGCAAGCATGGACGGAACTGGATGCGACGACCATCGGCACGCGCTCTTGTGCCAGGGCCGCCTCAAAAACGAGATCGGACAGGTCATTCATCTGCTCCAGCCCACCCATACGTGCCAGATAGACAACCAGATCACGGTTGGCCATCAACTTGGCAAGTTCGTCCGGGTGTTGACTGATATCGAGGTCGACGAAATTGCGCTGGGCATCCGGATCGGTGGCGCGATCGGGTGAATCAGGCAGATCCACGGAGGTAATGCGATAGTCAGGGTCGAGGCGCGGCATATAAGTGCGCAGACCGGCGCCAATCTGGCCGCGACCACCTACGAGAAGAACGTTGGGCAATGAAGATCTCCGGTTTCGGGAAGCGACAGAAGATACCGATCCAGTTACTGCTTGTCGCCAGGCGTCAGGATGAGGGGTGATCCCTAGAGGGCAGGAGTCTGCATCTGCCGCCTTGGCGCAGGCCAGGGGATTCGGGGGGTCAGAGGGCGTTTCAACACCACTCCTCAGAGAGAATCGACCGTTCGATGGAGGAATTTTCCCATTCGCCGATAGGAAGGGTGCGGGTAGTCGTCAGCCTCCCCTGGCTGACATTTGCAGGCCGCCAGGCCTGCCCGGCAACCGAGCGGATGATGTAGATCCCGAGGTCCCCAACCACCTCCGGTCACCGGCAAACCACTCATACGGAGCATGGTATCGTGCGAGTCACGAGCGCCCAAATCGATCTGTCGGCGCAGCATTCACTGACAGAACAGCACACGCGCCAGGAACAATTGGCGATTGCCGTACAGGCCAATGGCACAACGAGGACCAAGGTCCTGGATATCCGGGAACAAGCCCTGGCTTCTTCGACAGGATTTTCTCACTCTCCTGGTCTACTCGAGCAGGAAATCGCCCGTCTGGACCCCGAGCTGCGAACGCAACTCGACCAAGGTGAAGTCGATGGCGAGGGTCTCAATGCGACACTCCTTGAACGAGCCGACCTTGCCGGATTGAGTGTGCCGTCCCCTGAGCTACTCAGGAACACGTTGAATAATACCCTCAGTAGCTTCGGACTCGATCTGACCGGTCTCGGCGTCATGGGATCTATGCCCATCGATACAGCAGTCGATCCGGCAGATCGCCTCAAGATGCAGTTGATCAGTGCCGCCGTCAGCGCCTTCTCCGGGCGTGAGTTCAATCTCCTCGACCCAGCCAGTCTCGATCTAGGTGCCATGTCGCAGCCAGATGCAGTATCTGGCCCTCCAGGCACGCAAGCTGATTCGTCAGGGATGACCACGCCGGCGTCAGGGACGACGCCACACACCTCCTCGCAAGAGACAGAATCACAGAGCGATTCGGCAAGGGCAACCCTCGTCTACTCCTATCTGGAGCGTCACGTGGAGCGCGAGACGACGAGTTTCTCAGCGGCGGGCGTCGTGCACACGGCGGATGGTCAGCAACTCGACATCAGCGTCGAATTGACGATGGGACGGCAGTTCATTTCCGAGGAGGCAGGAGAGGTGCGTGTCGGTGCCGAGTTGCAGGATCCTCTCGTGATCAATTTCGAAGGAACTGCCGCGGAACTGACAGAGCGAACCTTCGCTTTCGATCTGGACAATGATGGCGAGTCGGATCAAATCCATTTCACCGGCGCCAACTCAGGATTTCTCGCCCTTGATGCCAACGACAATGGTCAGATCGACAATGGTTCAGAGTTATTTGGTCCGGCCACGGGCAATGGCTTTGGCGAGTTGGCCCTCTATGACGAAGACGGCAACGACTTCATCGATGAGGGAGATTCTGTGTATGAGAGTCTACGCGTCTGGCAAAAAGATACAGCCGGGAACGACCGGTTGATTGCACTCGGGGAGGCAGGCGTCGGCGCCATCTATCTTGGATCGACGACGACTCCTTTCCAAGTCAAGGATGATGAAAACGAGCTGCAGGGTGTTGTTCGCAGTTCAGGGATTTACCTCAAGGAAGAGGATGGCCAGCCGGCAGGTGTCGGCACCGTACAACAACTGGACCTGGTAATCTGAACCCCCATCAGATCAACCACGGCCCACGTAAGGCATATTCGTCGCCATAACCGTCATGAACAGGATGTTCGCGTCCAACGGCAGGGAAGCCATATGGACGACGGCGTCAGAGACGCACTTCACATCCATTCTCGGCTCCACCATCTTCGTGCCATTCGCCTGTGGCACACCATCGGTCATGCGCTGCGTCATGTTCGTCGCCGCATTGCCGATGTCGATCTGACCGCAGGCGATGTCGTGTTCCCTGCCATCGAGTGACGTCGCCTTCGTCAACCCGGTGATCGCATGTTTCGTCGCCGTGTAGGGTGCCGAAAAAGGTCTCGGCATCTGTGCCGATACGGAACCATTGTTGATGATGCGGCCGCCGTGTGGATCCTGAGATTTCATCAAGCGGAATGCGGCCTGGGTGCAGAGGAAAGCACCTGTCAGATTGACGCCGACCACGGCTGACCACTGCTCGAAGGTGAGTTCCTCCAGAGGAATCGCCGGGGCGCCCATGCCGGCATTGTTGAACAGCACATCAAGCCGACCGAAACGCTCCAGAACTTTCGAAAACAGCGAATCTACTGCCTCTGGATCACCCACATCGGTGGGGACGACCAGTGTCTGCACACCCTTTGCATCGGCGGCGGTCTGTTCGAGGGCGTCCTGTCGACGACCTGCCAGCACAAGGTCATACCCCGCCTCGCCAAGGGCCCAGGCGGAATGCTGACCGATGCCACTGCCGGCACCGGTGATGAGGGCAACGCGTTCACTCGAGCTCATGGGATTCTCTTTCACAGGACGCTTACGTGGTACGGGTGGACGTTGACTTGTCTTTCAGATTTCAGCGGATACAGTATAATGCCGAGCAGTTGAGCGCGACCGGCCACAGCAATCGCAGCTGACGATTGTCGACTCTGACCTCACGTGCTTTCTTCCCGCTGCTGGCAGACTGAGTGCAGAGCTCGGAGAGAATAGGAATGATCGACGACAAGGATTGGTCGCACTTTGACGAGCATGGTTATGTCCTGGTCAAGGGGGTCCTGCAGGGTGAGCACCTGCAGCGTATTCAGGACAGCTTCGAACATGTGTGGGAAACCGAGGCGGCACCGCGAAATCAGCACAAGTTGCTCAAGCACCAAGCCTTCATCGAATTGTTCGAACACCCGCCGATTCTGGAGAACCACCGTGCCATTTTCGGTTCGCAGATTCAGCTGCTACAATACGATCTATTGCGACAGGAACCGCACCAGGAGGGCCCACCGCGTTCCTGGCATCGGGACTTCAGCTTCCCCGGAGACTACCCACTGTCGATCAACACCATTGTCTATCTCGACCAGATGAGCCACGAGAAGGGCCCGACGCACGTGCTGCCCGGTTCGCATCGGGGCTGGCAACAACCGCCAACCGAGGACGAGCGAAATCAACCATTGGCGGGCGAGGTGGCGATTCTTGCCGAACCGGGTGATGCAGCATTCATCAACAGCGCCATCTGGCATTCAGGCGGAATCAATCACAGCGCCGGTCTGCGACGCGGGATCTACCTCTACTATGGTCATTGGTGGTTGAAGCGTTATGAGTGGCAGCAGGCGATTCCCTGGCAAGCCCTGGTGACTGCCGACGAACAGCGACTGCAGTTGCTCGGGATGCGGCAACCGGGGGATCTGCATATCTATGCGCCAGATGCGTTGCGCAATGCCGATGCGTTGCGCAATCGAGATCACACCTGATGCCGACCCTGTCCGCCGCCGATCACGAGCACTTTATCGAGCACGGCTACGTCGTGTTGCGCGAGGTCGTGCCCGCAGACACGATCGAAGCTGCCGTGGCGTACCTGGAGGCCGGTCCTGACGATCGGGGGATTGGGGCCGATGTGGTTACAGCATGCACAACGGATAAGATGTTGGACGGGATCGCAGAATTGTTCGGCGCACCTACCTATACCCTGGCTCGTCGCCGCGGTGGCAGCGATATGCCGCGGCCCTACCAACCCGACAGGGAGTGGACGGCACCGGTCGCCCATGTGGATGACAGCTACCCCACGACGATGCCCAATGGCTGGGCTGTAGGGGCATTCATCTTCCTGACCCGTGTAAGACCGCGGGGAGGCGCCTTTGTCGTTTTCCCCGGCTCCTATCGGCGCTACCGCGAGCTTCTCAATGGCAGCTGTCACTGTATCAAAGGCGCTGCGGCCATTGTAGAGAATTCCGGCGCGGGTCAGCCCTTCCTGGCAGAGCCCGGTGACGTACTGCTCTTCCACCATCTGGCGGGACATACGGGCTCAGACAATCTTGCGGATCCAAGCACTCGTCACGCCCTGCTCAGTCGCTGGTACCCTGAACAGCGCATTGTGCCCGGCGCCAAACCCTTCGACCACATGACGACGATCGAGAAGGTGAACTCGGCGCGTTATCTGGCGCAGCGTTTCTCTCTGTCGCCACCGGTTGAATCGGCGGTGGCCACGTCGACGGCTCTGGAAGAAGGGTTGGATCTCGGGTTCCGTCTCGGTGCCTATGCCATCCTCCATCAGGGTGGCTGCCTGCACCTGTTGGCCGTCTCCTGCGATGAACCAACGCGCCTTCGCCATTGGACGAGTGACACGGGACTGACCTGGTCAGAAGGCGAACAGGTGCTGACCAGTGACCAGCCCATCACGTCGATGCATCTGCATCAATATGACCTGGACGTCATGCTCGCAGTCACCGGCAGTGGTGGCCTCACGAAATTGCTCTGCTCTACGGACATGTATAGATGGCAAGTCGTCACCGAGATAGCGGATACGTCCGTGTCGACGCCGTGGTTCGTCTACGCCAACTATCCGAGTAAGGTCGCCGCCGGACGTGCCCTGTTCGAAGTCACATCGGAGCGGCCAGATCATCTGCGCTGTCGCTGGGGTGATGAATGGTCCCAGGCCGAGGCCTGGGAAACGGCATCTGTGGCGTTGTGTAGCGCAGATCAAGCGAGTATTGATGATGTAACGATCGCCGCTCATGTGGGCGATTCGACATGCACCCTCGTCGTCGACCTGACACAGAAGCATGAAGACTCGTCGCAGCCGTGGTTCGTCCAACCCGCGGACGTTGCCGTAGCAGATCAACCACTGCAGCCGCTCGAGCATGATGCACCGACGACACCGAGTCGACTGCGCATCGTGAATCGTGCACGCAATTATTGGCTCGTGACGTATGTGCGTGCAGCTGCCATCAAGGGCGCCGCTGCCTATCAGCAACGCCTCTTCTGGGGTTGTATCGATTGGAGTGAAGAGTCGCCTATGTTGCGAGAACTGAACACGATAGCTGCCTTGAATGAAGCGAGAAGTATCGTCGGCTTCGTCTGACCTGCGATCCAACGGTCTATCCATCCGACTGGCCGGCTTCCAGTCATTCGGACTCCTTAGCCGATCAGACCGTGTTCCTGCAGGTGGCCACGCCACGGACGGATCTGCTCCGGTGGAAACTCGCCCGCAGTCACCGAATCGATGAGGGCCTGCGTGTGCCGCAGGGTCGCGGTGGCTTGCTCGGTGGAAATGATCTGCAGCTGAACCGCCTGTGCAAGATCGTCGAGGTCGACGACGGTGTGCTGCCTGCAATCCTGGTGGATGAGGACATCGGCGAATAGATCGGTGAAGACCCAGGCATTCAGGTCAGGTCGCCATTCGTGCTCGCCGAGATGGACATACCAGCTCCACTCGCGGCCCAGGCGACGATTGTAGGCATTCTCGACGATGAGGCAGTGCTGCTGGGGCAGGTGGTAGTAGAGGACTTCCTCGGCTCGTGGCCAATCCACCTCAGGGCGATTCTTTTCGATCAACAGTTCGTCGCTCGCCTGCCACCACGACCACGTGTCAGCAGGGACGTTGCGAGCGATGGCGACCTTCGTTTGCAAACTGGCCTCGACGACGTCCGGTGGATTCAGCTGAAATCCTGAACTCTCTCCATGCTCTTTGCCCGTCCGTCGCCAGACAATGAGGGTGTCCTGCAACTGCATCACTCAGCCGCGGTATTAAACTGATCGAGCTTGTCTTGCAGCAGCTGCGGCAGGCCCGGTCGACGCCCGTTGTCGGTCTGCACAATTCCTGTGCCGATGATGAGGGCTTCTACCATCACCTGCTCGTCCGCTGCGCGCAGAATGATCTGATCAAAAGCGAAGCGAATCTTGCTGGCACGGCGCACATGTGTACGCACAAAGAACTGGTCGCCTGACTTGAGTGACTGGCGATAGTCCACCTCGGCACGGGTCACGACCAGATCACAGCCACTGTCGTGTAGTGCAGCGAAGTCCAGGCCCAGATCCAGCAAGCATTGATGCCGCGCGTGCTCGAGATAATTCAGATACACGGCGTTATTGACGACGCCTTGCAAGTCACACTCGTAGTCGCGCACGTCGAGTGGGCCCACATGATACGTCATCGGTTCGCTCATACGCTGTTCTGAATGCCCTGCACCTGGCGGTGGATCGCCGTGGTAATCCTGCTGGCCAGATCCATCAGTTCGCCACGACTGGTCTTGAGTTCATCAGAAATGGCATCAGAGAGAAAAATGCTCATCCCCTCGGGCATATCAGCATGGGCCTCCTCGTCACCCTGTTTCCGTGCATGATTGAGATCACCCAGAATCTTTACATGCGGATACTTCGCCTGCGCCGGGAAGGGATAGAGCGCCGAGGCGACGAAGTTGGCGACGGCGATCAGTCGTGCCAGAGCACTATTGGGATGTGGCGCATGATGCTGCATGATACAGGCCGTCGTCGACTGCCCAAGATCCCATTCACTAGCCAGTGTACTGCCGACGACGGTGTGATCGGACCCACCGGTGAAGTCAGTTTCGATCGCTGACATCGGTTTTTGCCACTGAATCTTCTCCATCTCCTCGATGACGGATGGGAAGAGTCCAGGATAGGAGTGCGCGAGCACGACCTTGCCTACGTCGTGCATGATGCCGCCAACGAATGCGTCGTCATCGTCGCGCAGTTCGAATCGCTGCCACAGACCTGCTTCTGTAAGAGCATGCAACTCGTCCTCTTCCAGAGCCATGTCTTCGTAGGTCTTCTTGTCACCCGGTTTCCACGCCGATTCCTCGAGAGGAAAACTCAGCAGCTGAGCTGTGACGGCGACGGCGACGGAGTGAATCCAGTAGTCGTCGATGGAGAAACCCTTTTCTGTGACGCGCTCCATGGATCGTTTCACGGCGCCGGAAATCACGATCTGCTTGACCTCATTCTTGCCCAGCAGAACAACAGCTCGATCCACATCATTGACCTCTCCCTGGAAACCGAAGGCGGGAGACCGGGAGCGCTTGATGACTTGCGCACTCGACAAGGGGTCCGTCTTGATCACATCGACCCAGTCCTGCATGTTGCTGTCGGGATCGCGATCGAGGAGTGTGATCTTCTGAAATACGTGAGCGAGGACGGGCAACTCGCCTGTGGCTTTCACATCCTCATCCAGACGCTGCTGCAATTCTTCCGGCGTTGGGAGGACCGAACTGACCTCGGAGGAGTCAACACCGTGTTCGCGTAGCAGCTTGATCAAGGTTTCTGCGTCGAGTCGGTGCTGTTCAAGAATGACGACGCCCATCCGTTCCAGATTGCGGCGCATCGCCGGCTCGACCCCGTACACCTCGTCTATGATCAGGAAAATTGTCAGAGCGGAGGGCCGATTGATGCTCAGCAGACGAGCCGTCGTGACAGCCGTAGGCAGGCGGTTTGAGAGCATCGTTGCGCGCACTCGCTGTGTCAGACCCCTAACGCGTTTGGCGATCATATTGCCGTCGGAATCCAGCGTGTAGCCAGCCAGGGTTGTGTCGCTGCCACCATTGATGGCCATGACGGCGGAGCACATAGACCCCAGGTAGCGTAAATGTCCGCGTTGATCCTTGCGTGCCAGCTGGACGGCAGTGATCTCTTTGACGCCAATCACCACCAATGGATGCTCATCGGATGAGCGCACAGGATCAGCCTGCAGAATGATCTGCTGAATCTGGCTCGTCGTGCGCCGCGCCAGGGCCTCGCCCATTTTCTGCTGCAGTTGCTCTCGAGAAAATGGCTTGGACAGAAAGGCATCGCAGCCCGCGTCTTGTGCGGCGCGTACGTTCTCAGGCTCAGAGAGGGCGCTGAAGACGACGACGGGCAGATCTTCATAGCTGGGTGTGTCGCGGATCTGACGGATCAAGTCACCACCGTCCAGATTTGGCATGATCCAATCTGTGAGTACCAGGTCGACATGGCGCATGCGCAGAGCCTCCAGGGCCTCTTCACCATCTGACGCCTGCACGACATCGGTGAAGCCCATTTTAGCGAGCATACTGGCCACGACCTTGCGCATACTTGGCTGATCTTCCACCAGCAACAGAATCATCTGACCCTACCTGCTTTTCTTCCCATCACGTCCATCTAAAGATTGATCTGCGTGTATTGCTGCTTGCATGGATGAATCCCACAAAAACGCACTCTGCCAGACGCTGGCAAGGCGATCATCGAATACTCGGTATGATAGTCCAGAGGCGCCCCATGACGACAGAGGGGAATCTCTCCGTGCGTGTGCAACAGCTGTTCGGCAAAGGACAAGTCGTAGCCACTGGGGCCTGGTCGAGGAGGTGTCATGCCCTCTGGCCAACCGCCGCTGACATCGATTGACGGCTTGGGTCCCTCGCCAGCATTCAACGCTCGGTCGAGAAGGTGCCAACGTTTGTGCGCATCGATCTTACCTTCCGGCGTACGGCGATCGGCATGTGCGACTGCTTCATGCTGATAGCAATTGACGCAATGCAGCCCGGCGGCGCCCTCGACTTGCTCGGAAACCATGAGCACCGGACAGGCTGCATCGATCGACACTGCATCGCCGAGGCGGTCTACGC
>Ga0233428_1000768_pt1 | contig 40278 bp, 36 predicted proteins | sample SI_118_April2016_4_FD_179890 | JGI IMG/M metagenome (GOLD analysis project Ga0233428, IMG submission 179890) | Seawater microbial communities from Saanich Inlet, British Columbia, Canada - SI_118_April2016_120_MG | ecosystem: Environmental > Aquatic > Marine > Inlet | place: Canada: British... | reverse complement strand
CAAATTTCTCTTTTGCCATTTTAAACTCCTACTTAATTAATCTTTTACTTACTTTAACAAGAGCCTACGACCGGACTTGAACCGGTGACCTCTTCCTTACCAAGGAAGTGCTCTACCGACTGAGCTACGCAGGCACAACCTATAACTTGAGCGAGTGATCGGGATCGAACCGACATCACCAGCTTGGAAGGCTGGGGTTCTACCATTGAACTACACTCGCAAAGCCTTGTGGGGAGAGAAGGATTCGAACCTCCGAAGGCATACGCCGGCAGATTTACAGTCTGCTCCCTTTGGCCGCTCGGGCATCTCCCCTAAATTTATTTTCAAAAAAACGTCCTACTATTCTTTAGCTCAAAAAACCCTTTCTGAGCCACCAGCAGGATTCGAACCCGCGACATCCTCATTACAAGTGAGGCGCTCTACCAACTGAGCTATGGTGGCAAAAACGACACACGTCAATAAAGTACATCGCAGTACAGCCTTCAAATTTATGACAGAAATGAATTTGATTTCAATGGTTATTTACATTTTTTATGAGTTTTTTATAAAATACCATCATTCGGACATTCCAACATGTCCATTTCTTACAATTGCAAAACTACTTTTTGCTTAATTTAGTACCGGATGGAGTATCTTTTATTTCCCACCCCAATGAGTCTATATTAGAACGAATTTCGTCTGCTAGCGCCCAATCCTTCTCTATTCTCGCGGCTTCTCTCTTTTTTGCGAGAGTTTTTATTTCATCAGGAGTAATATCATCATTTGGAATAATTCCAAAAATATAATCGAATTTTTCAACAAATAATAATGCAGAAACAATTTCATCTATATTTATCAATCCACTATCAATTTTTGTATTCATTTTTCGCATATATTCAAAAAATACTGCCAAAGCATTGGGAGTGTCTAAATCAATAAATAATTTTTCTTTAAATATTTTATATTCTGCGGGTAAATCTTCACTCTGCGAATCTTGATTTAGCTCAGCCATTAATCTCACTTTGAAATCGCCTAAGCGCCTTATAACTTTTTCACCTTCTTGCTTTTTGGCTAATGAAAAATTTATTTTAGTTCTATAATGACCACTCAGCAATTGATACCTAATATTTTCAGGGGTAAATCCTTGAGATTTTAATTCATTGATGGTATAGAAATTCCCTTCAGATTTACTCATTTTACCTCCTTCAACCATCAAATGTTCTGAATGAAGCCACGTATTCACAAAGGGTTTTCCAGACGAACATTGACTTTGAGCAATTTCATTTTCATGGTGCGGAAACATATTATCCACCCCCCCACAATGAATATCAAAATGTTCGCCTAAATATTCCACACTCATTGATGAGCACTCAATATGCCAGCCCGGCCTACCTTTCCCCCATGGTGCATCCCAATAAACTTCTCCATCTTCCGGTTTCCATCCTTTCCAAAGCGCAAAATCTTGGGCTGTTTCTTTTGAATATTCATCTGAGATGATTCGGCTTGTAGTTAGTTGCTCTTCGAAAACCAAGTTAGATAGTTGACCATAATCCTGAAAGGAGTCAACTTTAAAATAGACAGACCCATCATCTTCCTTATATGCATGTCCTTTTTCAAGCAATGTTCTAATCATCAAAATCATACCATCAACATGAAGCGTTGCTAATGGATATTCATCAGCAGGTATAATCTTTAACCAGTCTAAATCATTATAAAAACGCTGAGTATAATCTTCTGTTAATTCTCGTAGTGATTTATTTTGCTCTGATGCTCGTTTTATTGTTTTATCATCCACATCTGTGATATTCATCACATGCTTAACATCAAGCCCACTTAATATCAATACGCGTTTTAATAAATCTTCAAACATAAATGTGCGAAAATTACCAATATGAGCTTCATCATAAACGGTCGGTCCGCACGTATACAAGGATACAAATCCGGCCTTTATTGGATTGAAGAATTCTTTTTTGCGAGTTAATGTATTGTAGAAATATAACATGATGTCAATTGAGTGTTATTTCAATAATTTGTTGTATCAAATCTTCAAAAGAATCACCATTCGATGCCACAGCTTTTGGAACTAAACTCGTATTTGTCATGCCGGGCAAAGTATTCATTTCTAAAAAGTAATATCTACCATCATCATCTAGTAAATAATCTATTCGACCATACCCTTTGCACTCAAATGCGTTGAATAATCGGATTGAATCTTCGTGGATTTTCAATGTTAATTCTCCAGGTAAATCAGCAGGGCATTCGTATGTACTTAACCCTTCCGTATACTTACATTGATAATCATAGACTTCATGTGACGGCTTAATTTCCACAATTGGCATGGGATTTCCATCAATGATTGCTACAGTGAGCTCACGTCCATTAATATAAGTTTCAATCATGATATTTTCACCATACTGAAATGCTAAATCTAATGCAGGATCCACTTCAAATTGGTTATGAACAATAGATAATCCTACGGTGCTACCTTGATCATTAGGCTTCACTACATATGGCAAATCTATAAAATCACTTTTTTCATCTCTAGATGTAATATTCACCCAATCTGCCGTTTGGACTCCAATAGATTTTGCCAATTTTTTTGATAAATTTTTATCCATACATAATGATGAACTTTTCGGATTTGAGCCAGTATAGGGAATCTTTAAATTTTCAAGTTGCTGTTGAATATGTCCATTTTCTCCAATTCCGCCATGTAGTGCTATAAAAACTAAATCCATTTGTTTCAATCTACTCATATAAGGATCTAAGGTTGATTCTATTTCAATTGGAAATGTTGTATAACCTAACGATCTGCATGCTCGAATAACAGCCTTTCCTGTCTGAAGAGATACTTCCCTCTCCTCAGAATGCCCTCCCAATAATACACCAACCTTTAACGGCGTATTACACACTGGCTTCAGTCCCTTTATTTATATCTTTAATTCTAACTGAGCCTATAACAAAATAAATCATTCCAATAATAACTACTGGGAAAAATGAAGCGGAATGGGATACAATTGCATATGTTAATGCTTGCTCGCTTGGGATTACAAATAGTGCAATTAAAGCAAATTTTATGATAGCATCATAGGTACCAGCTGAACCAGGTAATGCAGGAATGGCAATGCCAATACTACCCGCAATAAGAATAACGCCCGGTCCTACCAGCCCTATATCTATCCCGACGCTTTCGAGCATAAACATAGTTGATAAATAATATATAACCCAAAGAAATAAGCTATAAAATACAATAATAAATCCATGTTTTGTCTCTCGTAAAAGTGTAATTCCTTCAAAGATTTTTTCTATAATCTGGAAAACAACTTTTCCTATCCCTTTTTGGAAAAGACTAAAATGACTGAACTTGTCAATCCAGTAGAAACGTTGACTCAGAAATAAAAATATTCCACAAGAAATTGAAATAATAACCATCGCAATAATAGTAGACCTAAAAATAGGGTCTTTGAATGGATACCACGGAAAAACAACAATAATAACAGCCGCAATACTAATAATATCTAGTACACGCTCTAGCAAAACCGTACCAAAAGCTTGAGAGACACTTAAGGATGTTTTTGACGATAAACTGTATCCACGTAACAATTCACCCAAACGAAAGAATAATACACCATTCCCAAAATAGCCCACCATGGTTGATGCAAATAAAGTATGATCATCTATTTTTTCAATCGGATCCAAAATATATTGCCACCTTTTAGCACGGACATATACAGCATAAATCAACAATAAAACCGCATTAGTAAATGGAATCAATTTTGTGTCCATAATTTGCATCCAGAGGACACCATAATGCTCACCCCTAAATGCAAAATATAATCCAACACCCGAAATAATCAGACTAATGAAGATTTTGAAGAATTTATTCACGCAAATCGATCACTTCCCACGTGCCCGCATAAGGCGCATTGAATGGTTCAATAGATGAGTGACGTATTTCCCCAATCGAGATCAAGATGGACTGATCGTCACTCCCCTGAATTGTAATTGTTTTTGGATGTCCATCACTATAAAGAATTAGCTTGCCCCTAACATCCCAATCGGAAATATAATAGCCAAAATTAAATATTCCTTTCTCAAGGATGGGAGATTCAAAATCAATACCATCAAACTGTCCTGACAAAATACTAAAAAAAGTGAATTCACCTTGCATGAGTTGGTCTATAATTATTTGATGTGTTTGATGATTTTGAGTCCATACCGTATCTTGATTAAAATAAATAGACTGATCATGGGATACATATTTAAATTGATTTTCACTGTAGTAAGTAAAAAGACCATTTGTCATAAAAGTTTCATTTTCCATCTTCTGAGAAAAATCAATAGGCATTTCAATCATTTTACCTATAGTAAATAAATTCTTAAACGAATGAAGGGGTTCTGGCTCTCCTCCAACCACAAGCATATGTAAACATAAAAGTAAAAAAAAAGGTTTTTTCAAAGATGACCTACAATGATCTCATACTTTCCAAATAGGTTTCATCTACCAATACTTCCCGCGCTTTACTTCCCGTAAATGGCCCAACAATTCCTCCTTGCTCCATCTCATCAATCAATCGAGCCGCTCTGGAATATCCAACCTTCAATCTGCGCTGCAATAAAGATATTGACCCCTGCTGATGAGTCACAACTAAAGCAACTGCATCTTCGTATAATTCATCTGCGCCACCAGTTCCAGAAAAATCTTGAATCGTTGCTTCTCTAACTGTAGGTAGCGCAATATCTTCACTTTTAGGCTGTTCTGTAATGTGCTTCATTAAAGCTTCAATTTCATCCAAAGTAACAAATGCATTATGCAAACGAATCACATCAGACGATCCTAATCCTAGATGAAGCATATCGCCACGGCCAATTAATTTTTCAGCGCCAGATTGATCTATAATTGTTCGAGAATCAATTTTACTTGCTACTTGGAAAGCAATTCTAGCTGGGAAATTAGCTTTAATAACACCAGTTATCACATCCACAGAAGGCCTTTGTGTCGCAATGACTAAATGTATACCAACTGCTCGAGATAATTGTGCTAATCGCGCAATAGGTGCTTCTACATCTTTCGCACTCATCATCATCAAATCTGCAAGTTCATCCACGACAAGAACAATATAGGGCATAATATCTTCATCATTTTTCCGCATTTTGTCATTGAATTCATCAATATTACGAACAACGGCTTCTGCTAATACATTATATCGACGATCCATTTCTTTTTCTAAGGCACGTAAGGCTAAAATTGAATTTTCGGTTGATGTCACAATTGGCTCAGAAATATCTTCCATCTTTAACAAATGATACCCTTCGAGCTGTTTATAAAGCGTCATTTCTACCTTCTTTGGGTCGATCATTACAAATTTTAACTCTTCGGGAGTAGCATTATACAAAAAGCTACAAATGATTGTATTTATACAAACTGATTTTCCAGAACCAGTTGTTCCTGCAATTAGCAAATGAGGCATTTTCGCAAGATTCAGTGTTGCAATTTCCCCTGAAGTCGTTTTACCCACAGCCATCGTTAAATTCGATTCAGCATCTGCAAACTTTTGTGAGTTAATTACAGATTTAAAATAAACTGTTGCTGGATTCCGATTTGGAATCTCTATTCCAACAGATGATTTTCCTGGAATAGGAGCTATAACTCGAACACGACTTGCTTCCATGACTCGAGCTAAATCATCGGCTAGAGCAACAAATTTGTTTACTCGTACACCTTCAGCTGGTTCGACTTCAAATAATGTAATGATCGGGCCAGGATGCACGTTAACAACTTTACCGACAACTCCAAAAGTGGCTAATGATTCTGTTAGAAAATTTGCCCTATCGACTAACTCATCTCTAGACATTGAATCTGAAATATTTACTGGATCCATCAATATATCAGATGAAGGCAATTGATATTCCCTTTTTGGCATTTGTCGCTCTTCTATTTCGTCAATTAATACTTCTTCTTCTGTAGTCATTTCACCAACATTTATGGCTTCTGATGATTCATCTTCTGTACGAGCCGTATCGACTCTAACTATCTCATCTATCTCAAGAGATTCAGGGACATTATCTTGTGTTTGATCTATTTCAGATTCTTCATTGTCCGGCAAAGGCATTTCATCTGAAATTTGTTCATTATTATCTTCTATACTTTCAACTGATGAAGAGTCTTCTATGATGTTTTCTACGGGAGCAGTAGGCATTTCATCTTTGTTCTCAGTAATTTTTGACAAAAGATCTTGAGTATGCTTTCGTTTTGCAACTTCTTTATTTTGTTCTTCTTTTACGAGTGATTGTTCTTCACGCCAATGATTAAATTTTTGTCCTAATGATTGAAATGGGAGATAAAAGCTCCAAGAGAAATAGTTTCTTAACAAAACAAGCCAACCTGAAAAAAGGACTAAGAAGGTTCCGAATGAGCCTAAAAAATCAGTAAAAAATTTGGAAACACTCCAACCCACTAATCCAGACCATTTAATATTTTCATTACCAGATGACGATTGAAGAATTGCCATAAATCCGAGAGAAAAGGATAAAAGAACTGCTCCAGCAATTATATAATAAGATAACCGGGTGATTAGTTTTAAATCTTTTTGACCAAAGAGAAGCCATCCCCAAACGATACCTAGAAATGGAATAAAAAATGATGCATAACCAATCCCAATTTTAATAAATAAATAGGCTGTAACAACGCCCATTATGCCCATTGGATTTTCTATTTGTATCGAAGGTGAAATAGTAGGTTCTTCACCTGGGTGATATCCGCCAAGACTGGCAAATATAAAAACAGATAAGGCGACGGTTAATATACCGAGAATTTCATATCGCCGTTCTTGCATAGTTAATGACCTTTAGTATGTGGGAAAATACCATCGATTATAATATAAAAGATGGGTAATCTGTAAGAAGTATTTCAGTGAAAACATGAAAAATTATAGAAAGATTTCCTTAAAATTTCGTTTCTAAAGTAAAACCAAAATGTCTCGGTTCTCCATAACTTAAATAAAGTTTATCTTCATAATTTGGGGGCTCAAGTCCAAAATAAAACCCTCGTGTTGCATATCGTGCATCCAGGATATTTTTTGTCCAAGCAGTTATGGCCCACTTCCCGCTCCGATACCCTATTTGGATTGCCATAACCCCGTAGGCATTTGACTTTTGGTCATGACTATCTGAGAAATAATATTCAGAGGTATATTGATAATCTATTCCATAGAAATATCCTTTTGGTACTTTATATGTCAGACCAAATGATATTTGTTTATTTGGAGCATGAGCTAGAGATCTTCCACCGCTAATTAAAGATTCCCCTTCAGCACTTTCAAATTCAAATCTGTCCACATACGTATCTAAAAAGTTCATATTCGCATGTCCCGATAGTTTTTCTGACATATTTAGTTTATAGGACCATTCAAATCCACGCGTAAATCCACTTGATGCATTTGATGTAAAATAAACAAAACTATTGGGGTCACCTTCATATTGCTGTTTCGAAATTGATACATGCTTTTGATCTATTAATCCATAAAAAAGAGTAAAATCCATTGAATGCCGTATAGTATTATTTCTAAAACCAATTTCTATATTATTAATATATTCAGGATCAAAGGGTCTATTCTCTGCTGATAATGCTGGATGTTGATTGATGCCTCCTGCTTTATATCCTTTGGCGAATGATGACCATATGCGCCACACTGGGTTTAGCTGATAAGCTAAACTTACTTTTCCACCGAAGAATTTACTTTCAAATGATGTTGAAATATTAAGCGTATCAGATGAAACCCATTCATTTACACTATTCCCATGATAGGATGTTTCCTGGCTTTCAGATCTTGCATTAATGCAAAATTGAAATTGAGAATTGATATGATAATTCAATTGTGCATAAATGGATGAATTTTCAATATTAAATTGGCTTAATAATGCCGTAGCATCGCCTCCAAATATGTATCCAGTTGCAGTATCATTCTCTTCTAAATCTTTTGAATATATGCCAACTACAATAGATGATTTAGTATCGTTTGATTCTGCTGTAATTCTATAGTCACTTGTATTGGTCTTTCGTGTACGGTTTGTTTTATCATAAAAGGCATATTGCCATCCTTCTACATCAGGGTCAAACCCATGGTTCTCTAACCAATAATTATCATTCCCCCAATCGCCATCATAACTATGTAGTAAATCATTTTCTGATTGAGAGATAATTGCTGTGAATATTGTATTTTTTATTGGGAGATGACTATTAAATCGTAAAGAATATGCATGCGTTCCCACACTATCAGCCCCATTCGCATTTGTATAAGTTTTTAATTCTACATTATTATCTGGCACCCAAGCATCATAACCATTATCAAGATTGGCCTTGAACATAGTAAATAATGCATCTGTTTTTTGGGTGGGTTTTACACCTACTTTTAATCTAATCATATTTTCTTTTCGACTGTTTGTTTTATTTGACTCCTGATAAACATTTTCCCTAAATCCATTACTATTTCCAGCCATATAAGATAAACGATAAAATAGTTTCGGTGATAATGCTGCTCCAAACCCAATGCCGCCCCGCGTCATTTGATCTGACCCAACCGTAAATGATATTTGATTAGGTTCAACCTTAAATGGGTCAACCGACCGCATACTGATGAGTCCACCCATTGCATTGGGACCATATATGGAGGATTGAGGGCCTTTGTGCACTTCAATTTGAGATAGATCAAAAAGGAGTCCCGCCATTCCAATACCAGATAAATCAATATCGTCCATCATAAATCCTACTGAATAATTTGGAGCTCCTTCACCTGCATATTGGCTTCTTTCACCCAATCCTCGAATTTGAAAAAACCTAGGTCGTGATGTTCCACCTGCCCAATTTAACCCGGGAATATGATCAATGATATCTTGGAAGTGAAGTCCATTTGTTTTTCTAATTTGAGTTGCATTTAATACACTTACACTTGAAGCAGATTTTTGAAGTGATTCCGGTAATAATCCTGCATATACCATTATTTCATTCCCTTTTAAAGAAACAGGATTAAGTTCTATTGATAGAAATAAGCTGTTTTGAACTATCCATTGAACCGATTGATAGCCAATATGGGAAAATAATAATTTCGATCCGAGAGTAGTTTGAATATTAAAATGGCCTTTTACATCAGTTACGCCACCTGATTCACCTACAGCAATATTAACATTTTCGATAGGTTGGTTTGTTTTTTGATTTGTAACTATTCCCTGGATCGTCAAAGATTGGGAAAGAAGAATGGATAAAAATGATATCCAAACAAAGATTATTTTCATGATGATTTCCTACGCTAGCATTATCTAGATCAGGTTCTTGGGTTTATTCTCAGCCGTTTGACCTGTTTCAAATCGGCACCCCGAATGCCTTACAAATTACGGAACATTCCTTTCCGTTTCATTTAATTATTTGTTCTATTTTGATTCCTTGCTGTATTCAGATTGGATTGTCTACTTTCCTTGGCAAATTATGGAGATATAATGACCAATAAATCCCTTCCTGAAATAACCTTTAAAGCCGTCATCCTTGGCATTGTATTGTCAATGGTGCTTGCGGGAGCCAATGCGTATCTAGGCCTATTCGCAGGTATGACTGTTTCTGCTTCTATTCCAGCTGCTGTTATTTCTATGGGCATTTTGTCCTTATTTAAAAAATCAAATATCTTAGAGAATAATATTGTGCAAACGGCTGCATCTGCTGGCGAATCGTTAGCGGCTGGTGTGATTTTCACAATTCCAGCTCTTATATTATTAGGCTATTGGGAAAATTTTGATTATTGGGAAGTAGCAAAGATTGCCGGAATTGGTGGTGTTATTGGTGTATTATTCACTGTTCCATTACGTCGTGCACTTATTGTTGAAGCTAAATTACAATATCCTGAAGGCGTTGCTACAGCAGAAGTTCTGCGTGCAGGAGAAGAAGCAAAATCAGGGGATTCACCTGAAGCATCTGCAGGTTTAAGAATTATTGGGCTTTCCGGTTTAGCTGGTGGTTTAATGAAATTAGCTTCACAAGGATTTTCTATGTGGAATGCAGCTGTGGAAAAAGCCGTTACTGTTGGTGGTTCTATTTTTGGAATTGGCACAGATTTATCTCCTGCTCTCATTTCAGTTGGATTTATTGTAGGAAGGAATATTGGAATTTTAGTTGTGGCAGGTGGACTTATTTCATGGGCGTTTGCCATTCCAGTTTATTCTGCCTATTATGGATTTGAAGGCGACCCTATGGAAGCCGCCTGGAATATTTGGAATTCACAAATTCGATATTTGGGTGTAGGCGCAATGGTTGTAGGTGGTATTTGGTCGCTCATTAAATTAGCCAAACCACTCATGTTGGGAATTCGTGCAAGTTTAGAATCGATGTCCCAAGTGGGAAAAGGGATAAATATTCCTAGAGAAGAACGGGATTTCCCTATACAATATGTGGGGACTGCTTTAGTGGTTTTATTGGTTCCTGTTTTTCTTCTTTATGCAGGTATGATTGATTCTGTGGGCATTGCTGCTTTATTGGCTGTAGTTATGATGATATTTGGCTTCCTTTTTTCTGCAGTTGCTGCCTATATGGCTGGTGTTGTTGGATCATCCAATAATCCGATTTCAGGCGTTACGATAGCAACAATTTTATTTGCATCTCTCCTGTTGGCTGGTTTGATTGGTACAGGCACTGGAACGGGTGCTGCTGCTGCTATTATGGTTGGAGCTGTTGTATGTTGTGCTGCGGCTATTGGCGGGGATAATCTACAAGATTTAAAAACAGGCTACATTTTGGGAGCAACTCCCTGGAAGCAGCAAATTATGCAATTGGTGGGAACCATTAGTGCTGCTATTGTTCTTGGGCTTGTATTAGATATTCTTCATACAGCTTACACCATTGGTTCACCCACATTATCTGCGCCCCAGGCAACTCTAATGAAATCGGTGGCAGATGGCGTTTTTACGGGGAATCTCCCTTGGAATATGGTTTTCTTTGGCGCCATAATTGGAATAGCCATTATTCTCATTGATTTACGACAAGAAGCTTTGGGTTCAGACTTTCGTGTACCTGTACTCGCTGTTGCTGTAGGTATATATCTTCCGATTGAATTAACGGTTCCCATCTTTATTGGTGGAATGATTAATCATATCGGGAAACAAGCAGGTGCCACTCCATCCATGGAGAAAAAAGGATTACTCCTTTCCAGTGGACTTATTACTGGAGAAGCTCTGATGGGAATTCTTGTTGCTGTACCTATTTTTATTACTGAACAAAAAGATTGGTGGCCAACTATTTCCGGATTCTCACTTCTTGGTCCAGTATTATTTCTTGGCATGATTTACTGGATTTATTCCACTGTTACGAAAAAATAAAATGAACATATCTAAAGCGAGATTAAAACGATTACCCAAAGTTGAACTTCACTGCCATTTAGATGGCAGTATTCGAGTTCCAACTATGATCGATTTGGCTCAAAAAGATAACATCAAACTCCCGTCCATGGATAGGAATGAATTAAAAAAGATGCTAGTGATTGGATCTAATCGAGGCACATTAGAAGATTATCTAAAACGATTTGATTATACATTGAGTGTCATGCAAACACCTGAATCTTTAACTCGAACCGCTTTTGAACTTATTGAAGATGTTTCGAAGGAAAATGTAAAATATATCGAAATTCGCTATTCGCCAATTCTACACACTGAAAATGGAATGACTATATCTGAATCGGTGGAAGCGGTTCAAGATGGACTTAAACGAGGTGAAAAAGAGTTTGGCGTTCAATCCGGTATTATTGTTTGCGGGATTCGGAATATTTCACCAGAAGTATCCTTAAAATTGGCTGACATAACTGTTCAATATAAAAATAAAGGTGTCGTTGGATTTGATTTAGCTGGTGCTGAAGAAAATTATCCAGCGAAAGATCACCGAGAAGCATTTTATTTAATTTTAAATCATAATATTAATGCAACCATTCATGCAGGGGAAGCGTTTGGGCCATCATCCATTCATCAAGCGATTCATTATTGTGGCGCTCATCGAATTGGCCACGGCACACGACTTAAAGAAGATAAAGATTTGATGCAATATGTCAATGATCACAGAATTCCATTGGAAATTTGTTTAACATCCAATTGGCAAACTCGATCCATTCGATCTCTTAAATATCATCCAATCAAATTCTATTATGAGCAAGGGATTCGTGTCACATTGAATACAGATAATCGTCTTATGTCCGGAACCACATTAACGGATGAATTTAAACTTGCGAATGATTTATTTAGATTTTCGCTTCACGACTTTAGAGAATTTACTGTAATGGCAGCTAAAAGTGCCTTTATGCCCCACTTAAAACGTGTAGAATTATTACATAATATTGCAGAAGAAATGGAACAAGAATTCAACCTTGAACCAGAATTTATAGATAGGAAATAGAACCTTATTCAATAGCTAAAAAAGGGGAACATCAATGACTGATCGTCATCTAAAACCAGAAACTTTAATGATGTCATACGGATATAATCCGGAATGGTCCGAAGGAGCAGTAAAATGCCCAATTTTCCAAACATCTACTTTTTCATTTAAATCCGCTGAAGAAGGAAAAGCCTTTTTTGAAGTTGCCTATGGGTTGCGCGATAAACACCCAGATGAAGAACTGGGACTCATTTATAGTCGTCTAAATAATCCCGATTTAGAAATTTTAGAAAATCGACTCACCCTTTGGGATAAAGCGGAAGAATGCGCTGTATTTGAAAGTGGTATGTCCGCTATCACAACCGTTTTATTAGAATTCCTTCGTCCAGGTGATTTGTTAGTGTATAGTAAACCCTTGTATGGTGGTTCGGACCATTTCATAAAACATATTTTGCCTGATTTTGGAATTCATACTGTTGGAATTCATTCAGATCATACTCAAGAAGAAATTATTAAAAAAATAAGTGAAACTGATGCACAGAATCGATTAAAATTGATTTTTATAGAAACGCCTGCGAATCCAACAAATGCTATTATTGATATTAGTATGTGTCGAAAGATTGCAGACCATTTTTCCACTGAGTCAAATACACCCGTACTGGCAGTTGATAATACATATATGGGTCCACTGTGGTCCCATCCCCTTCAGCTCGGGGCAGATTTAGTTTTATATTCTGCCACAAAGTATATTGGTGGACATAGTGACGTCATAGCAGGAGCTTGTCTTGGTTCTAAAGAATTAATGGGCAGGATTAAAGTATTAAGAACATTTTTAGGGAATATGGCAGGACCATGGACAGGATGGCTTCTCATGCGCAGTTTAGAAACATTAAAACCACGTATGGAGACACAGGCAATAAATGCTAAACATGTGGCTGATTATTTAATGAATCACCCTCATGTTGAAAAAGTATTTTATTTAGGGCATTTAAAACTAGGAAGCCAGCAACATGATATTTTCAATCGTCAATATTCATCAGCAGGTGCGATGATTTCTTTCAATATTAAAGGAGGCGAAAAAGAAGCTTTTACATTTCTTAACCGACTCAAATTATTTCATTTAGCTGTAAGCTTAGGAAGTACAGAATCTTTAGCCCAGCATCCTTTTACAATGACGCATGCCGATGTAGCGTCTGATGAAAAGAAAGCACTTGGACTCACACAAAAATTAATTCGTCTTTCAATCGGAATTGAAAATAGTGATGATTTGATTTGGGATATTTCTCAAGCTTTGGAAAATAAGTAATAAATTAGGGATAATTATGAATTCTAAATTCCTAATTATTAATTAATTCACTCAATTCTAGTTCGAACAATCCACGTTGTTTTATAACCTGTATTTTTAAGTTCTTTTTGAAGAACGATTGCATCATAGCGTGCGATACAATTTCCTACACGTATTTTATAAAATGGTGCATCAAAAGTGAGATAAACTGAATCATTTAGAGCAGTGGATGATTCTCGGAAGAATGATTGTGCTTCATTGGCTGACTGTGTTTCAAAAATTTGGACGCGGAAACCATCTTCACTTTCTCGCGAAACAGTTTTTGTGGAATCAACAAGTCCCCAATATTCTGGACTAAATACTTGATTTATAACTAAGGGCCATTTCAATGACGGTTCTTTTGCAGAATCAGGATGAAACCAAAATAATGAATCTGGAGATTGACCAAAAACTATTCCAACCATAAATAACGATAAAACGACCTTTCGCATACCTATAATTTTCGTATGGTTCCCGCAGGAATCCACCCTTTTTTGCCATCAATTAGAATTATTTCTACCCAAAGATCTTCCCAAGCAACAATATCCGCCTTTGTCCCTTCATTTACACGAAATAAAATAGAATCATCTCTTTCGAATGGACCTGAATATACATCAACACCATTTGTAATCAATATTCCAGAAATGTGATCAGATTGCGACCAATATTTATCTAAGGCAATCGCATGAATTAAAATTGATAATACAGTTAATAGAATTCCCAAATTTCCTGTGAGTCCACCATAAACTCCAAATAGCCCTCTAACACCAAATAAAAGTACCGATGCAAACAAAAGAATTGCACCAAATAAAACCATTTCATTGAGCGTCAAACCACGTTTTAATTGCCTATATTGAGTAAGAATAAAACCAGGATCCGGTATATCCATCCGATCTACAATGCGTGCATTTGCTAAATCTAAATTATAATTTGCATCACCATTTCTAGGATCTAGCTGAAGGGATTTTTCATAAGACCAAATAGCATGGCCAAATAAATATTGGCGAAAATATGCATTCCCTAAATTATAATATAGAGTACTACTTTCCATTCCTTGGCTGAGAATAGATTCATATTGATTTGCTGCATCTTGAAATAATTCCTGATTCATGGATTCATTTGCAGATTCAATTAATGGTCCCATATCACTTCCGCGCACAAAAACATTTAGAAATAGGGAAATAATTAGAATATTTTTCATGACAATTCCCCTTCAACTTTGTCGAGAAGTTGTATCGTATCTGATAAAATTGTTTCAACAAGGATATCTCCGCCTGGAGCGAATCGACCCGCATCACACTGATTCACAAGTACAATAACTGTACCTAATAGGGAATCTGATATTTTATCTGTTAAAATAGCTTGAATTTGAATGGCATCAAGGTTGGGAGTACTCAATTGAAGTTTTTCAAATAAATAGATATATAATGTTTGACTGGCTAGCATAAACGGATCATCCGTTTTTTGTTTTAAGGATTTTTTAGCCTTTTTTATTGCTCCTCGTGAAATGCGCCCAGACTCCGTAGTCAATCGATAATCTGTTGCATTATGGACCCAACTTGGCATGAGTAGCATTACGATAACAATCCCATAAATCCATAGAATGTTACGACTAACCAAGTTCCTTTGTATCGGAAACCATTTTGAAGGTTTTGTATGAATGAATCGAATATCTTTACCTAATAATTCTACTTCGCGTTTTGTGAATTCTCCGGATAGAGATGGATTTTCTTTCCCTGCAATAATAGAAATCGCGATTCCTTGAGTTTCTGTTTTTTCCCAGGATCCGGAAGATGGATTAAAAAAGGACATACTTACACGTGGAATAAATACATTTCCTGCTTGGCGTGGAATAAGAATATACTCCCAACTCATGGTTCCTGTTAATGCATCTCTAAAAGGATCTTTTTTTAAAGATTCTTTAGGTGGAAAAGCTTCCACATTCTCAGGGAACTGTATTTCCGGAAGAGAGAATTGTCCCATATTTCCTGTTCCTTTTAATCGAACAGAATAGGTAAATCCTTCATTTACTTTTACCGAATCGTCATCTACGGTTGCAGATAAAATGAAAGACCCAACAGCGCCTGAATAATCAAACGGTTTTTTGGCTGGGTATTGTTTAATAGTAATCTTTTTCTCTGGAGATCGAATATGTTTTGCCACTGTTTCGGTAAAAAAGGAATCAAAAAATGGGTCAAATACTGGACTTCTTCTAGATCGCCGATTTGTCTTTTTTTCCATTTGTCCCTGTACTGACAAGGATGGTATGGTTAATTGACCCGTTTTGGTTGGGAATAAAGCAACTTTATATAAATCTGCAGCTTGGTAGGATTTTCCATTTAATGAAACATTCCGGAATTTTAGTGATCGTGGTGTATACACTACTTCAGACCAAAAACCAACAAAGTCAGGTAAATTGTAAGGCGACGGTGAAAAATTAACACTTCGATATAATTTATATGTGACAATCATCTGTTCACCTACATAGGCTGTTTCTTTATCTAATTCTGCTCGAATAAATATTTCTGCATCCCTCCCTTGAACTCCTTTACCAACGTGAATTTTTACTAGTTTGGTTGGGTATGTTTTTTTACCCAATTTAACGGACAATCGCGGAATACTCAATGTGCCTGACTTTTTAGGAAGAAATGTCCACGATAGAACACGCGAACTTGTCATTCGCCCATTCACCCATTGAATATTCGTTTGTTGCCCCGGCCCACTGACTAAATCAAAATATTTGAGAATAGGTGAAATATCTACATCGGGCATATCGTCTGAGTCTACTGCTTCAATTTTAAATGTAACAGTCTCCCCTATTGTAATCCGTGTTGCATCCACTGTAGCATTAATCGTTTGCCCACCTAGGTTAGAGCTAATCATAAATGCCCAAATCATTGTTGAAATGCTCCATTTGACGTATCGCATTATAAGTTTACCAGTCTTTTTCCAGTTTACGCGTTTTTGCCCTAGATATTTGGCGTTTCTGGTTAATTTGCTCTTTATCTTTTAATGCATTTAAAATGGCTTCAGCTTGAACACGGTCATCACTTTTGGGCTGTCCTTCTTTGTTCTCACCTGTCTCGCTAGATTGTTTTTCTTGTTCTTTCTGTTCTTCAGATTCATTTTGTTTTGATTGTTCTTGATCTTTTTGATCTTGCTTTTCTTCTGAATTCTGATTTTGTTCTTCTTGCTTATTGTTTTGATCTTTTTTACTTTGATCTTTATTCTCTTGATTCTCATTTTCTTGGTTTTGAGAATCTTGATTTTGTTCCTTATCGTTCTTTTCTTCTTTTTTATCCTTATCTTGATCTTTATTTTGCTGTTGTTGCTGTTGTTGCTGTTGTTGCTGTTGGAGCATTTGCTTTACAGTTTCATAATTATAGCGAGCATCTTCATCTTTTGTATTTAATTCTAATGATTTTCGATAAAAGGCTAATGCTTCTTCCAATTTTTGTTGATCATGTAAAATATTTCCCATATTAAACAATGCTTTTGATTGAAGCTCTTGGTTATCACTCTCCATAACTTGATTGAAAGATTCAACTGCTCTTTCAATATCTTTTTGTTGGTAAGCAGAAGCACCTAGTCCAAAATGAGCACTCAAATCATTTTCACGTTTTAATAATATATTTTCATAATATGATTGCGCTTTATCAAACTCTTTTTTGTCATAATGAGATTGCCCCCTGTCTTGAGGAAAAATAACACTCAATACAATGACTAAAAATATAGACTGTTTTTTAATCATGGACATTTTCATTTTCTGCTTTTGTTGGAAGTACTAACCCTATAAAAAATAATATCAATGAAATCAGTGTTGGAATTTGGTAACGGTCTTCATATTCGGAAAATTCATGCGTACTAACTATTCTTTTTTCCATATGATCTATGGCATAAGCAATATCATCCGCGGTATCACTGTTATTAGAAAAACGGAAATAATGACCACGGCCTGCATCAGCAATTTCTTTTAAGATCGATTCATTCAACATGGTTGTAATTAATTTACCTGTTTTATCTCGTTTGTACTCTTGTGAATTTTTATTTGAAATTGGAATTAATGAACCTGTTTTTGACCCTACACCAACCGTATAAATAGACATACCAGTTTCTGCAGCTTTACGTGATATATCAATAGCTTTTCCTTCATGATCTTCTCCATCGGTAACAAGAATTAATACTTTGTATTTTTCACTTTCTTCTGTGAATGCTGATAATCCTGTCTCCAAAGCAGTACTTAATGCTGTTCCTTGAGTAGGGATCATTTGCGTATCAATATCATTCAGAAAGAGTTGAGCAGCTTCATAATCCGTTGTCATGGGCAAATACAGATGGCTAGACCCAGCAAAAACAATAATTCCAACTCTATCTCCTTTCAATCCACGAATGAGTCGAGATATTTCAAATTTAGCTTTTGCAATTCGACTTGGTTTTACGTCCGTGGCATCCATACTCACTGATGTGTCCAATGCAAAAACAAGATCCACGCCTTTACGCTCCACCGGTTTAATCCGTGTACCAATTTGTGGACCTAGAATTGCCAAGCCTAGGAATAGAAGTCCCCAGAAAAAGAAGCGGTTTTTCCATGTTAATCTTAACATATCTAAACTTGAAAAAAGATGAGTCTGCACTTTCTTACTCATTCCGGGAAACAAGATTAACTGTTTCTTTGATCTAAAAGACCAAATCACCCAAAGGAGAATAAATAGCCCAAGAAGGAAAAAACAATATGGATATCGAAATGCCATTAGGTTCTACTCCTAAAAATTGACCTATTTAATATTTTGGATAAAAGCCCAAAAATAAAAGCTGGTAAAAGAAACCAAATATATAAATCTTTATGTCTCGTAAATGTTTTTACTTCTATTTCTGATCTCTCCAAAGAATCGATTTCTTGATATATTTCTCTTAGAGCATCAGTGTATTTTGCACGAAAATATTTACCATCCGTCTTCTTGGCAATCTGTTTTAATGTTTCTTCATCAATCTCATTTCTGATTAATCCGCGCCCTGGAATACGTGTTGTTGATTTATCCGTCCCAATACCAATAGTATAAATTTTTATTCCAAATTCTGCAGCCAAATCAGATGCAGTAATTGGGTCCAATTCACCTGCATTATTACTTCCATCTGATAATAAAATCATAACTTTACTTTTTGCATGGCTTTGGCGGAGTCTATTTGTTGCATTTGCAATAGCCATCCCTATGGCAGTTCCATCATAATCTCGCGTAGCTACTTTAACTTCACTTAATAGTCCTTTCAAAACAGACATATCAATCGTTAAGGGACATTGAATAAATGTTTGCCCTGCAAAAACCAATAATCCGATTCGATCACCCTTACGCTCTGATATAAATTCAGTTGCTGTTTTTTTAGCTGCTTCAAGTCGATTGGGTTTAAAATCATCTGCCAACATACTGCTACTAATATCTAAAACCATTACCATATCAATTACTTCCATTTTGGATTCTTCCATATGGTCAACTAATTGAGGTCTCGCTAGACCTAAAATCATCAATATAAGTACACTTATATTTAATCCCAACAAGATACGATGACGATTTTTCCCTCGATTAGAAAATGCTTTTTTAAATGTTGCTGAAGAAGAAACTTGGATGGTGCCTTCTTTGAATTTTCCTGTGCGATTATACCAAAACAAAAAGACAGGAATAAATCCTAGAAATAATAAATAAATAGGGTTTTGAAATGAAATCATTTAGGGATTAGGACTATGTGTTTTAAACTTTACGATTTTATTAAAATTTGGTTCCACAAATCTGGCCAAAATAAAAGGCCGATGAACAGATAAATCTAGTGCATTGGCCTTTATGAAATATGGAAAATATGACTAAGAATTTATTCTGAGGTATCCTCTTTTTTCTCAGATGCGTTATTCACTGTGTCTTCTACATTTTCAATTTCTTTTTTTGCGCCATCCACTGCCCCTTTAAATTCATTGATCCCTTTACCAAGACCTTTAGCTAATTCAGGTAAGCGTTTTGCACCAAATAAAAGCAGTACTATGAGCAAAATGAGAATAATCTCTCCTGTACCCAAATTAAATACTGCATATATGACTTCATTTTGATTCATAAATAACTCCAATTGTTTCTATCTAAAATATCTCAAAAAATAGTAAGCGGAAGAAAATCCGATTACACTTGTGAAATTTACTTTAATTGATAACCCGAATTTAAGTGTAATCACCTTTAGGTCTAGCATAATGACACCTAAATCATTTCCGACTAATCCTGCCAAATCAAACTCAAAACTTGTAAGGAAAAAATCTTTCACAACGCCATCTGGCAAAAAGGTTCCAATTAATTCTCCTATAATACCTCCCAGAGCTGCTCCAAGAAATAATCCTACTATAATGAGCGATATTGTCCTTTTATTCATATCAGAAATTAAGACTCATTTTTGTTTGACTCATGAAAATTTTCTTCATGTACGGGATGGTTTCTTTGCACAGCCATCCACCGGAATAAATTCCAACTAATATAAAATAGTGATAATGGAAGAAGCACGTACCCTTGCCATATACCTAAAGAGATTACCGTTAATATGAAAGCGATGAGTAAAAATGAATTTGTAGTTCCTGACTTAAATGACAATAAAGGAAATTTTGAAAAAGGAACAGAACTCACCATTAAAAAGCCCAAAATAGCAACTAATACTAATGCAGTCCTTGGGTCACCATGATCCCCATTAACTTCTAAATTGAAAAATAAATAGGCAAATAATGTTATAGTCGCAATTGGTGTTGCAAGTCCAATTGTATAATGTTTAGCTACATCAGGATCTTGATCAATATTGAATTTGGCTAAACGAATAGTCCCAAACATGAGTGGCAAAAAACTATACATAGCTCCTAGAATCGGTGGTAATCCAGCTACATAAAGTTTATATACAAGTACGGAAGGGACAATACAAAATGAAACTGTATCTGCCATGGAATCAAATTCAACTCCAAATCGTGATGATATTCCTAACATACGAGCGATTTTCCCGTCAGAAACATCTAAAATTCCTGCAATAAGAATGAAAATACCAGCTAAAACAACTTGGCCCTCCATTATAAGCCCTATTGAAACAAAACCTAAAAACATATTTAGAACAGTTAAAAAGTTCGGTATAAACCTTTTTCTGGCTAATTTCCTTTTTTCCTTTTTATCCATTCCATTCTCCTATAATAGACTGATTACCCGTTACCTTTTGTCCCATTTCAACTTTAATATTTACATTCATGGGTAATATTAAATCCGTACGAGATCCAAACATGATAAAGCCTAATCGATCTCCTTTAGACATCTGGTTTCCTTCTATGGCATAGCAATGAATCCGGCGAGCTACTAGTCCGGCTATTTGTCTCAAACCAACTTTCCCCCGATTAGTAGATATTTCAATGACAGTTTGTTCATTCTCATCAGAAGCTGCATGATCAAAAGCTGCTAAAAATTTTCCTTTTTTATAAAAAACAGATTCGAATTTTCCATCGATAGGCATCCGATTAGTATGAACGTTAAATACATTTAAAAAGATTGAAATGAGTTGTCGCTCTTCACCCGTAATGGAGTCAGTGATTGATTTAATTGCAACAATCTTTCCATCCGCGGGTGAAACAATTTTATCATCACCTTCTGGAATAGAACGATATGGATCTCTAAAAAAGTTTAATGAAAATAAAAATAGAAATAAAAAGATATACCCTATCCAAGCCATGTTTCCTTCAGTAATAACGCTAAAGGAAATGAATGCCAACGCCAAACTTCCAATTAATATATATCTGCCTTCTGGTGCGAGTCTCAATCGAATGCTCCTAATTTTAATTTTACAGTTTTGTATTTTCCATCACGATATATTTTTAATTTAAGAATATCGCCTGATCGTTTATCCATTTCAGAAATAATATTTCTAATATCTTTAGGTTGTTGAACTTTTCTTCCAGCAACTTTAACAATCACATCACCCGGCGTAAGTCTAGCTTGTTCTGCAGGACTACCTTGCTCAACTTCAACAACGATGACACCTTCGTTTAAATCTAATTCTAAATAACGTGCTAGACTGCGACTTAAAGGTTGTACCCCTAAACCTGTTCTAAAACTCCGGTTAATTCGCCCATCAATTTTTAGTTCTTCAGCAATATCAATTGCTTGATTGATTGGAATAGCAAACCCAATTCCAATGGACCCTTTGTAGGCATTATTTCCAGTAAATATAAATGTATTGATTCCAATAACGTCGCCAAGAGCATTCACTAATGGACCACCGCTATTACCCGGGTTAATGGCTGCATCTGTTTGAATCATATCTTGGAAGACTTTCCCTGATTCTTGACGTCCAAAATTCATGTGGGTTGCACTAATGATGCCTGCACTGGCTGTGGGTTGATCACTAATATCAAATAAATTGAATGGATTACCCAATGCAATCACCCATTCACCAATAATAATATCATCAGAATCTCCAAATTCAGCATAGGGGAAATTTTTTCCATCTAACTTTAGTAGAGCTAAATCCGTTGTTTGATCAAAACCAATAATTTCTGCATCGTATTCATATCCGCCTGTTAAGGTAACGGTTATTTCTACTGCATTTTCAATCACATGGAAATTTGTTAATACATAACCGTCAGGGCTAATGACCACACCACTACCGGATGATTGAGAAGGAATATTCATTCCTGATGGTGGCAGAAAGAAAGAAAAGAAAGGATCTCGGTAATACATTTGTTGATTCTGGACTACATTAATACTCGCAACCGAGGGTCCAACCTTTTTTATGGCACGAGTAATAGCCGTTTCTCTTCCTTGAGATACATCGCTAAATGCAATGCTAACCCATGTGACAATTATTAATATGATTTTAAATTTTTGTTTATGCATAATCCACTCGATCAAGGAATAATCCTTGCGCTGGTGCCTTGTAAATTTGGACATTTTTCTGTGGAGAATCCAACAAATCCTTTATTTCCTTCAATGACATTGAACCATAATTATTTTGAATAGTACACCCAACGATATATCGAACCATATGGTGGAGAAATCGGTTTGCCCATATTGAAAAGACTATCATTCCATTGTCTCTTTTCCATCCTGTATCATATATAATACATTGAGTATGTGCCAATTCTTCATTGAATTTACTATAGGATAAAAAATCATGTGTCCCACAAAAAATATTAGCACACTCATTTAATAGATCAATTTTTAGTGATTTTGTCATCCAACATTGATTACGATAAGCTAATTTTTGTTCTGACATGCATTGATATCGATAATGTCGTTTTATAGCAGTAAACCTTGCATGAAAAGAATCATCTACTATTTCTAATGTCATTATTCGACAATCTTTTGGTAAATGTCCATTTATTGCGTTTTTTAAAGATGACTCATCCAAGCGAGTTTCAAGATCAAAATGGGCTACTTGTCCTGTTGCATGAACACCCGTATCCGTCCGACCTGCTCCATTCACAATAATACGAGATTCATTTGAGAATGAAAGCAGTGCTTTTTCAATTTCTCCTTGTACAGTGCGATCTTTGGATTGAAGTTGCCATCCAAAAAAAGCAGACCCATCATATTGAATCTTTATTTTATATCGCGCCATAAAATTCTAGTATGCCATATGTAAGCATGATAGCTGAAATAATGAGCCCATCATAGATTGTAAGTGGATTATATGGATAAACACCCCTTCTTGATTGTTTACCGTATCCACGAAGAACCATTACTTGAGTTAATTGTTCTGATTTTTTAAGACTATTATGGATGAAATAAGGTAATTCATTTGAAAAAGATTTTATTTTGTCCATTCGAGTTTCTGGCAAGGATAATCCTAGAGATTTTCTTCCACTAAAAATATGCTCCCATTCAGATTGAAGATTGGGTAAAAATCGTAATATAGTTTCTATGAAGAGAATAAAATCCTCTCCTAATTTTCCATTAAAGCCAAGTTGAAGTCTGGCACTTCTTAAAGCGGTAATTATATGCGTTTTCTTTTCTGATAATAAATAAAAAGACATTAAAGAAACCATAATCCACAATCTCATTGTTGCCATAGAAAAATGGAATAATATTTCATTCCAAGTCATATGTGTAAATAATAATGAAATCCCAATAAAGGTGAATCCCAATATGGGAAAATAAATAATAAATGGTTTAACTTTTTTTAACCATACTGAAAATTTATTTTTTTGAACCCAAGCAATGATACTTAAAATGGGAATAAAAAGAAATAAATGCTCAACTTGATGGATGAGTAATGGCGCTAAAGCTAGATTGAAATAAAGAATAAATTCTGTAATTGGGTTCAATTTCAACGAGGTAAACTCCAAGATAATTGAAAGCCTACTGATTCTTGAACAGGGTCAATCGTAGGGATCAATAATACATTGTTTAAGTTTGAAATTCTTGTAAGATATAATGCATCAATTGCAGAAACAATATGGTTAACTACAAGCCCACCTATTAAGAATTTTCCACCTAACTTCCATATATCACTCTTAATTCGTGTGGATTCGAATGTAGATCGATTATCATCTGTGTCCCACTCCCAGATCCATTCTTCCGTTTCTTCGTATAAGGCGTCATCTTCTCTAAAACGAAGATGTTCTTCATTGAATTCTTTAATGGATATATAATTTCCAATATCAACCCAATAATGATGATCTTTCCCTTTAGGTTGTGCCCCAGAATGTTCTGCAGCAAATGCTATATATTTTTGTTCATTAAAGCTTGAGAAATGATAAACACTTACCACACTAAAAATTAATGCAATTTCAGAAATAACAAATGTTCTTCCCCGAGAAGGATTTCCCAATGCATATTCTCCCGATCCTGGCAATATTAAAGATTTAATAATAGGAGATAATGATTTTGATTTTTCAACTTCTTGTGCGCTCAACGGAATGATGATAAAAGAAAGAATAATTATTTTTATGAATATTTTCGCCATGTTTGAAATCCAATTAGTAATAAAAACATAAAACAAACGATGGCAAATATATCTCCAATTTTCGAATATATACTTCCACCATTTCCAATATTTACCTGAGCTAAAAAGACAGATTGTTCACCCAGTTTAATTTTTTCTTCAACCAACCCATTGGGTAATATTAATCCCGATATACCCGTATTTGCTGAACGAACAATTGGCACACGATTTTCAATGGCTCTTAAACGCGCAAGTTCAAAATGTTGGTAAGGTCCTGTCGTATTACCTAAATAGCCGTCATTTGCTTCTATGGTTAATAGTTGTGCTCCACTCTTAACAAAAGCTCGTGCTATATTTGGCATACTTGATTCATAACAAATCATATTTGAAAAAGGGATAGAGTCGATATAAAAAACTGTAAATTCAGTTCCAGGTCTAAAATTTCCTTGTCCAAAATTAAGGGATTTCAATTTTGGGAAATGCCCGGACAGTGGAATGTATTCGGCAAAAGGAACAAGATGTACTTTATTGTAATAAGATTGCTTTTTCATTGGAGTAAAAAACATGGATCCATTAAAATAGTGTTGATCTTGATCAATAATTCTACGGTCAACAATACCTGTGAGCATTGGAATACCAGATTGATCAACAATTGCTTGAATCCTTTTTTTATGATGGCCATTTATCCTTAAATAAATTGGAAGCGCTGCTTCGGGCCATAAAATCATATCGGGATTTAAATTAATAGCAATTTGGTGCAACGAATCCATTGTTGCAATAGTTCTATCTCGCAATGATCTATCCCATTTTTCATTCGGATCAATATTAGGTTGTATAACACCAATTGATAGGGATTTATTACTTTCATTTAACCAGTCCATTCTTGCTGAACCTGCTATAAATAAACTAATAAAAAAGATTCCTGTAGCACCAACTATATTTTTAGATATCCCTTTATTTGTAAAGGCAGTATATAAGATGCCATTTACGGCCACTACCCAAAATGTAACTCCATATGTACCTGTAATTTCCAATATTTGAATCAATGGTAAATAATGGCTTTGAGTTAATGCAAGATTCAGCCATGGAAATCCCATGGGGCCAAAACTTCTTATCCACTCCAACGAAACAACAAAAAACGGAAATAAGTAAAGTATGATGCCCCGTTTTCTAGTTAACAGTGAAAAAAGGTATCCTAGAACTACCCAAAATAAAGATAAATAAATTACGGCTCCAATAAGAGAAACAAATGCCACACCAAATGATGCACCAGAATTATTTCCAATCCAATAAACTGATATAAAATGAAATGTTAAACTAAAAATAAAAGCATTTCTAGCACTATCTTTTGGAGTGGAATGCAAAAAAACATGGATTAATGGTACAAATCCGAACCAAGCTAAAAACCCAAGATGAAGAGGTTGAGTGGCTAACCCCATTAAAATTCCTGAAAGAAGGGCTAGTTGCCAAAAAGGTTTATTCAACAAATAATTCATTAATATGATTTATCTAAATATTGCTGAAGTAAAATAGATGCAGCTACTTTATCAACCTGGCCTTTTTCATGCCCTGTTTTTATATTTTGTAAATGTAAACTTTTTTTAGCAGATACAGAAGAAAGGCGCTCATCCTCGAGGAAAACAGGTAACTTAAATTGGCCCAATTTCTCAGAGAAAGATTTTACGTGTAAAGTCTGTTTTGTTTCATTCCCCTTCATCCCTATAGGCAACCCAATTACAATAACTTCAATATCATACTCAGCAATTAATTCTTTGAGTTGAACTAATAAATCTTCATCAGACCTAATAAGTAACGTATCTAATGGAGAAGCAATTATTTTCAATGGGTCACTTAACGCGATTCCCACTCGGCGATCGCCATAATCAATCCCTAATATTCTTCCCATTTTTAGATAGGTTTTTTAAGGTGTTCTTTAAGAATTTTTCCCGCTTTAAACCGTGTCTTTTTATGAGCTGGTACAAATATTTCTTCATTGGTTCTAGGGTTTCTAGCTTTGGGCTTTGCTTTAGTGGGCTTTGATTCAAATACACCAAAATTACGTATTTCAATTCTAACATATGGTTTATCTTCAATTAAATATCCCCGCAGAATATCAAAAAAATCATCCACTACTTCTTGTGAATTCCTTAGACTCAAATTATGTCGGGTAGCCATTTCAGTTGCTACATCTTTTTTTGTGTATGTTTTTACTTTCATTATCTTGTAGTCCTTTCTACATAGTCGACATTTTTTATCGTCGATAATTTTTTTATTAATCGATTTAATTGCCTAATATTATTAACAGAAATAATAAATAATGTTGTGGCAATATTGTCGATTATTTTTGTATCTACACTAGAAATATTAATTTTCATATTAGAGATTGTTTCTGATAAATCTTTTAACATTCCTGTTGAATCTTGTCCAACAACCTTTATACGTACACTGAATAGATCATTTCGCTTTACATTCCATTCCACTGGTAACAATCGATCGGATTCATGGCTTAGTAATGGTAGACTTTTGCAATTTGATCTATGAACAGTTATGCCCCTACCCCTCGTGATAAATCCAATCATTGGATCCCCTGGGATTGGATTACAACATTTACCAAAATTCACCATTAAATCAGTGATTCCATCGAGTACGATTCCTTCGGTTTTTGAACGAGCAAAATTTAAAAAACGACTAGATTTATCTTCGTCAGTTGTGTCAATTTTAATATCTTCTTGTGGACGTAATTTTAGAAATATTTGTCTAACTGTTAATCGCCCTTCACCAATGGCACTCATTAATTCATCAGGATTTTTGAATGCAAACTTCTCAAAAGATAATCTTATTTCATCTTTGTCTTTTAACCTTTTTAATCGACGAAGAGTTTTCACCAATATTTCATCTCCAAGTCTGATACTTTCTTTCATACGCGTTTTACGAAGATACTTCGATATGGCATTCCGAGCCTTACTCGTTACAACAAACTTTTGCCACCCGAAACTTGGTGTTTGGTTCTTGCTAGTGATAATTTCAATCATATCACCATTTTTTAATTTTGTATTCAAGGGCGCCACTTGGTGATTTATTTTTGCACCAATGCAATGAAAACCTACTTCTGTATGAACTTCATAAGCAAAATCAACTGGTGATGATTCTGCAGGAAGTTGAACCAAATCACCATTAGGGGTGAAAACAAAAATTTCATCATTAAATAGATCAATTTTTAACAGATTCATAAATTCTGCCGAATCCGAAGATTCACTTTGGAGTATCTCTAATAGTTCACGTAACCATTTGACACTAACATCTAAGTCTTTGGATTTATGATCTCCCTCTTTATAAACCCAATGAGCCGCAACACCAATTTCTGCCGTATCTTCCATCACTTTAGTTCTAATCTGGATTTCTACCATTTGACCGTTGGGCCCAACAACGGTTGTATGAACAGATTGATAACCATTCGATTTTGGAGTAGCAATAAAGTCTTTAAATCGTTCTTGAATAGGAGTATAAATACTATGAACTATCCCAAGCGCTAAATAGCATTGCTCTACTTTTTCAACGATTATGCGAATCGCATATAAATCATAAATATCCTCAAATGATTTATCTCGTTTAATCATTTTACCATAAATCGAAGCATGTGATTTTGGTCGTCCATAAATAGTTGGACAAATTTTATATGCTTTTAACTCTGATTCTACAGGCAGAATAATTTCATGAATAAATTTTTCTCTCTGTTTTTTTGAAGCCTTTGTTTTGGAATCAATCTCTTTATAGGTTTTGGGGTGTAGCGTTTTTAAGACAAGATCTTCCAATTGAGTTTTTACCTGCGACATCCCAAGTCGATGTGCTAATGGCGCAAATACATCGCGAGTTTCAACTGCAATACGACGTTGTTTCATCTTAGTCATATATTCAATTGTTTGCATATTATGAAGTCTATCAGCAAACTTAATGATAACTACCCTCAAATCTTTTGCAACAGAAAGCAGCATTTTCATAAAATTACCTGCTTGCTTTTCTCGACGAGAAGACAATTCTAGTTCACCAATTTTAGTCACACCATCTACTAAATTGGCTAAATCTTCTCCAAATTCTGATTCGAGTTCCAAAATTGTTACATCTGTATCCTCAACCGTATCATGGAGCAAACCAGCAATGATAGTTGTTAAATCCATATGCCAACTTGCGAGAGTTTCTGCAACATTCACACAATGCATAAAATATGGTTCGCCAGATTTCCGCTTTTGGCCTTCGTGATTTAATTCCCCAAATTGGTATGCTTCCCATAATTGATTTTTGACCCAATCTTCGGATGTTTCGGGTGGAATTGTAACTTTACTAAAGAGATTTAAGAAAGATTTGGGGTATTCTCCAAATAGCTGGGGAGCTAATTTAGAAAGAGGGTTTTCCATTAAAACGGTTCAGCCATTCTTGACAAATTTTCAAACCTTGTATAACGTTTAATAAATGAAACATCTACTTGCCCCGTTGGACCGTTTCTTTGTTTCGCTACAATTATTTGAGCTTTACCTTCATCCTCTTCATCTTCACTATATAATTCAGGTCGATATAGAAAAATGACAATGTCAGCATCCTGCTCAATTGCTCCACTTTCTCGCAAATCGGATAATTGTGGTCGTTTATCTGCACGATTTTCCACGGCCCGCGAGAGTTGAGACAATGCTACAACAGGAATTTCTAATTCTTTTGCAAGTCCTTTCAATGAACGGGATATAGTCGATATTTCTTGTTGCCGACTTTCCATTCCCTTCGGACCAGACATGAGCTGTAAATAATCAACTACAATCATTTGAATATCATGCTCCGCTTTAAGTCGACGAGCTTTTGCTCTTAGCTCCAGTACGGATAATCCCGGTGTATCATCTAAAAAGATAGGGGCTTTAGATAAAGGTCCTACAGCAACACTTAATTGTTTCCAGTGTGCTTTTGGCAATTTTCCTGTTCGTACTAAATGATTATCGACACGCGCTTCAGAACATAGTAGACGCATTGCTAATTGGTGATTTGACATTTCTAGACTAAACATACCAATTCCCGATTCATAATCAACGGCTGCATTACGCATCATGGATAATGCTAAAGATGTTTTTCCCATTCCTGGACGACCAGCCACAATTACTAAATCACCTTCTTGAAAACCGGATGTCATTTCATCAAGGTCTAATAAGCCCGTGGGAACACCAATTACTGATCCTTTTTGATGACTTAATTTATCTATTCTTTCAAAAGTATCTTGAAGAACCGGTTCAATTTTAACAAATCCACCCTTCATCTGGTTTTGAGTGATTTGAAAAATAGATCGTTCTACAGAATCAAGAATATCAGCAATTTCTTGAGAATCGTCATAGGCTTCTTTAGCAATATTGTGAGATAAACTTATTAACCGCCGTAATATGGATTTCTCCATAACAATTTTAATATAGCGCTCAATATGAGCTGCGGTAGGAACAGCTTCTACTAGTCCTGTAACATAATAAGCTCCACCCACTTTATCTAATTCATTTTTCTTCTTCAAGACTTCCATAACCGAAACGGTATCAATTGGATCTCCTTGATTGAATAATTGAATCATAACGGAAAATATTTTTCCATGAGCATCTTTATAAAATGTATCAGGTGTCAGCCATTGTATTGCTTTACTTACTGCTTCTTTCTGAGCAAGCATTGACCCTAATACTGATACTTCCGCTTCTTCTGAATGCGGCTGAACATTAAATAATTTTTCTTTATTTCCAGGTACCATAATTTAATTCTTCTCTAAAAAACTTCGTATCCATTTAAAATCATCCCAAGCGGCAGCTTTAAAATTAGAATTACGTAATAAGGCAGCTGGATGGTAAGTAACTCGAAGAGGAATCCCTGTGTACTCATATGTTTCATTTCGCATCTCTTTAAGTTGTACATCTAATCCAAGTAGCGTTTTTCCTGCAACACGCCCTAAAGCAACAATAAGTTTGGGTTGAATTAATTTGATTTGCATATGAAGGTAGGATTCACATTGTTCTACTTCTGATGGGAGTGGATCTCGGTTATTTGGTGGACGACATTTTAGAACATTACAAATGTAAACATCATCACCCCTTGATCGATCAATTGCAGTAAGAATCTTATCTAACAATTTTCCTGCACGACCTACAAATGGTTCCCCATGTATATCTTCTTGTTCGCCAGGAGCTTCCCCAATGAGTAAAAGATTTGCATTTGGGTCTCCAACACCAAAAACAAATTTATCTCGTTTTTCTCCTAACCCACATTTCATACACTCGGATATTTGGAAAGAGTATTCTGAGAGGGACTTGGGGCCAAGACTACCATCTTCCATAATAATATCCAATTTTTCATCTCGCACAAACAATTCATTTCCATACAAAGCTTTTGTTTGTTCAAAATATTGTTGTGTAGGATCAGGGTTAGGCATGGACTTTATTCTGTAATGGGTCTATTCCAAGTATAATTACCATCTAAAAATTGGTCTACAGCAATTGTTGTTGGTTTCTCTAATTCAACATACTCTTCAGGTGACGGTTCTTCCACTTCATCGAAAACACCAAATTCATCATTTTCAGTATTTTTTAACGTTGCATCAACAACACGTTCATATAAAATACGTTTTGCTTGGCTAGACATTGCTGCCACAGCTTCGTACATATTTTCTGTTTTTTCTTCTATGTCCCTAAAAGGGATAGTTCTAAGTGCCATGTATGACTCCTTCGTTTAGTTGGTTCACTACTTTAAGTAATTCTTTAGTTGCATCTTCTATATTCTCATTTATAAGGATATAATCAAATTTATTTTTGTAGCCTAATTCTTCCTCAAATCGTTGCAATCGCTTTTCTATTCTTTCTTCTGAATCAGCACCACGTTTTCTTAGACGATCTCTTAAATGGTCCATACTCGGCGGTAAAATAAAAATTGAAAAAGCATTGTCTGGATATAATTTTTTGATATGCATTGACCCTTTTACATCTAATTCTAATAGAAGAAAGGAGTTGGCTCCTATTGCATTATCAAGTGTTATTTTCAAAGTACCGTAATATTCACCATGCACATCTTCATATTCAGCAAAATCACCTGCATTAATTTTTTCTTCAAATTTTTCATGTGTGATAAAATTATAATCAATACCATTAACTTCAAAAGGTCTTGGTTCTCTTGTTGTACATGAAACAGACCAATTTACTTCTGGGTGCTCCTTTTGAAGAGCACGACACAGTGTTGTCTTCCCAGAACCTGAAGGGGCAGATATACTGATAATATTTATCACAATACGTTTTGAACCTGTTCCCTAATTTTTTCTAACTCGCCTTTTACATCAATAATCAGATTTGTCACCTGAGTCATGGGACTTTTTGACCCAATTGTATTAGTCTCCCTTCCAATTTCTTGTAAAAGGAAATTCAACCTTTTTCCAACAGGCTCATCAGTAGTATTTAAGAAAGCATTAAATTGCTCAAAATGGCTCATACAGCGTACTATTTCTTCTGTAATATCTGCTCTCTCAACAAGATAGGCTACTTCTTGTATAAGTCGACTTTCATCTAATTCGCCATCAGATAATAAAGCAGAAATCTTTTTTCTTAATGTTTGGGTTTTTTCATCACTGAATTTCTTTACTTCTTTTTCAATGATAGTTATTTTTTTATTAATACGATTAATCCTGTCTTCTAAATCCTTTTTCAGTTTATCGCCTTCTTTTTCACGCATTTGATTAACCTGATTCAAAGCATTTGAAATAGCGTCTAGTAATACTTTTTTATTTAAATCAGATGGTTCTGGAACAGCAATAAGATCATTTGCTGTAATAATATCACTAATATCCAATCGTTGTCCATATTCCACATGAATTTCCTGAACGACAGATTGCAGTTTCTCATATCGGTCACGATTAAATTTCATCGCACTCGTGTCCTGAGTAGCGGGAAAATCTAATTTTAAATGAATGTTTCCACGCTGCAGTGTATCGGATATTCTTTCTCTGACCATACCTTCTAACTGTGGATTTAGTGTAATTCCCCTAATTTTTAATTCTAAAAACCGCGAATTAACTGCACGTATTTCTGCGTTTACCTTTTGGTTGTTTTTTCCAGCAGATCCCCTGCCAAATCCTGTCATACTTTTAATCATGTAATTTTATCTTTAAAAATGCCGGCAAAAATACACCTTTTTAGAGAATAACCGCAATGAAGAAGGAATATAAATCCTTATTTTTTATTCATTAATGCAAAAAAGTAAGTTATTCTGTAGAAATTAACTTTTCTAGAATCCAACTTGGGTGGAATGAAATAGAAATATAATGATTATTTCCTAATTGTGTAGCCGGTTCCATTAAAAGAAATGCATAATGAATGGATATATTTTTAAAGTATATCCCCAATCCGCTCGATATAAATCCATCTCTAGACTTTCCCAATTGAAATGAAATATTATCCTGGTAAATCCATTCTGTACTTCCTTCAAATGATATACCAATATTTCCCGATCCAATTGTACTAAACATATTTCGATTATTAGGTTCTATATGCGAACCAATATTATAGAATGCCTTAATGGGGAATTTTTTAAATGTCATTGGAATCGAATATCCAATTGTCGCAGAAGGAATTGTTCCTTCAATAGACCCATTATCCCATAATACACCAGATGATGGAATATCTTTTACTGCAATGCCTAACCGACCTTTCCCGAGTGTCCTAATCAATCCAATATTAAATCCAACTCCAACACCTGAATGATCTCCTATAGAATGATATAATACCTTCATTCCAAGCCCACCATTTTGTTTCATAAATGAAATTGGCATAGAAAAATAGGCGCCGAATTGATGTTGACCAAAATACTGAATCTTTTCAGGATCTAGTCTTTCACCTTCGTCGAGAATACCATTTCCTTCTCCTAAATCATTAGTTCCAAATTGTCCATCTAGCCCCCAATCTAGTAACATATTTCTCGTATCTGGGATTTGACCAATGCCTTCGTAAATAAGAATTGATTGAACTACATGTTTATTTATTTTTAAAGGAAAGCTAATTAATTCTCGATTAATCATTCCAGCAAAACGACTTTGATGAGAAAATGTCCATGATTTGCCTTGAGAGATGGGGTGCGCAGGATTGACTAAATATGATCCTACATAATCTCCGTGATAAGCAGTTAATGCATTTCCTAAGGCAATCGAAGGAGCTGCTCCACCAGTATTAAATAATTCCCAACCATATTTCACCCAATCGCTTTTTCCAAATCCACTACTAAAAAGAATGATTAGAATTAATAATTTTTTATAGACCATGGTCTTTTTTTATTTCATCTAATTTGTCTAATGCTTCCAAGGGAGTCATTTTGTTGATATCTAATGAGGATAAAGCATCTTTTAATTTTGATTCTTGTTTATCGAATAATGATACTTGGTTAGACGCAGGAATTGTTACTTTGTTTCCATTTTCTAAAGATTGTCCCGATATATGATAATGTAAAATCTCTTTAGCTCGATTTAAAACTTTTAAAGGTAACCCAGCCATTTTTGCGACATGAATTCCATAACTTTTATCTCCGGATCCTTTTGATATTTTTCTCAAAAATACAATTTTATCACCGAACTCTTGTACTTCAACATGATAATTCTCTAATCGATCCAATGTATTTTCTAAATCAGATAATTCATGGTAATGGGTAGCAAATATGGTTCGTGCATTGATAGATGGTTCATTATGAAGATATTCTGTAATGGCCCACGCAAGAGATAAACCATCAAATGTGGCTGTTCCCCTTCCAATTTCGTCAAGCAAAACTAAACTATTGGAAGTGGCATTATTTAAAATATTTGCTGCTTCATTCATTTCCACTAGAAATGTACTTTCCCCACCAGCAAGATTATCACTTGCACCTACACGGGTAAATAGTTGATCCACAATCCCAATTTTAGCCTCTATTGCTGGAACAAAAGAGCCAATCTGCGCCAAGAGCACAATGAGCCCAGTCTGGCGAAGAAAAGTTGATTTCCCAGCCATATTTGGACCTGTGATCAAATGAATTTGACTTGATATACCATTTAAAATTAAATCATTGGGGATGAATTTATCTGTAGATGGTAACAATTCTTCTACAACAGGATGTCTTCCCCCTTTAATATCTAACTCAGGTCCAAGTGATAGTTCAGGGCGACAATATTTTTTATTGAGCGCAAGATGGGCAAAACTGGCCAATAAGTCACATCTATTCAAGCTATAAGCATTTGATTGAATCATAGATGATTTGGACAATACGAATGCACTTAATTCTGTAAACAGTTTTGATTCAATTTTTAAGATTTTTTCTTCAGCATTTAGAACTTTATCTTCATACTGTTTTAATTCTTCTGTGATATACCGTTCACTATTAACTAGAGTTTGTTTGCGAATATAGGAATCAGGAACTTTTTCAGCATGGACCTTTGTTACTTCAATATAGTACCCAAACACTTTATTGAAACGCACTTTTAGTGAAGAAATATTAAGGCGTTCTTTTTCTTCTACTTCGAACGATTTTATCCAATCTTTTCCCCCTTTTAATAATTCACGTAATTCATCAAGATCAGGATTAATTCCTTCTTGAATTACACCGCCATCTTTTACATTAATTGGTGCATTTGCATTAAGTGTTGTGCCTATTTTTTTTGTTAAATCTTTCCCATCTACAAAGGAAGATGAAAAACGATTTAAAGTCGCATTAGGCGTTTCTTTCAAAGTAGTTTTTAATTCAGAAATAATGGATAATGTTTGAGATAGCCCAACCATCTCTCTTGGAGAACATTTTGATTTATTTAATTTCCCCAATACACGTTCAATATCTGTTGTATCTTTAAGTCGAATTTGAATATTCTTCAATAATTGTTTTTCTGCAATAAATGATTCAACTATGTTTAAACGTTTATTCAAAATCTTTATATCTGTCAGCGGTTGAAATAACCACCTTTTTAAAAGACGCCCTCCACCAGATGTAATTGTACCATCAATTGTTTCAATTAATGTTCCATGCGTCCCCTGGGTTGCTAATGAATGGAATACTTCCAAATTTTTAATTGTAAAACCATCTAATCCCATTAAATCTTCATTTTGAACCTTTAGAATTTTTGAAACATGGTTTAAAGTAGAGCTTAAATTTTGTGTTACATGGTAAAAAAGTGCTCCAGCCGCTGAAACGCCATCAACCATTTTTTCACACCCAAAACCTTTGAGTGATTTTACCTTAAAATGGTTTATGAGTAATTGGTAACCTTGATCATAATAAAAATCATATGGATCTAATTGTGTAATAAAAGGGCGTAATTCTTTATACCAATCAGAAAACGAATAAACGACATCTTTGCTGACTAATACTTCACTTGGGCCAAATTTTCTTAAGGAGTCAACAATATTATCAGCGATAGTTTCACCTAGGAAAAATTCACCAGTTGATTGGTCTAAAACAGCATAACCTACTTGATCATTTTTTGTATTGAAGTATAGCGAAGCAATATATTTATTGGATTTTTGGTTCAATGCTTGATCGGAAATAAGGGTACCTGGCGTTACAATTTCTACAACATCTCTTTTAACTATACCTTTTGCCGATTTAGGATCTTCTATTTGTTCACATATAGCAATCCTGTGCCCTGCTTTTACAAGTTTGGGTAAATAATTATCAATCGCATGATAAGGAAATCCTGCTAATGGGACATCTGACGCCTTACCATTTGATCTTTTTGTTAATACAATTCCTAGTATTTTTGCGGTTAATTTTGCATCTTCATCGAATGTTTCATAAAAGTCTCCCATTCGAAATAGCAGTAAAGTATCTGGATATTTATTTTTAATCTCTAGAAATTGTTTCATTAATGGGGTAGCAGGTTTCAGTGAACTACTCATGGATTTCACTTCCTTTTATTCTGTCATTCCCATTTCTTTTTGTCCACCCAATTTTATCACAATATTCAAGTAACGGAATTGCACCTTTTCGAGACTGATTTGTTAATGATTTAAATTGTCCCACAGACAATGATTGATGAGTAATAAAATAATTTGATAAAATATCGAACAAGTTTTGCTTAATATCGTTAGGAATCCAAAGATTGTCTCCAATTGAAAATAGGTCACCATTTTCTTTTAATAAGTGAAGCATATCACTTAATCGCTTGGGTGGAAGGTTACTTGATTCTTGCATTTCCTTAACAGATAATAGATCAAAAGTGTTTGACTGGAATAATCTTTTAATCTTACCCATGTCTAATTGATCTGTCTTATTAAGAGTATACTCATAACCCGAAATTGAATATCCTTTCCCAAGCTTTTCTAACATTAATTTTTTTACCATTCGATATAATATTTCGTTACCCCAAAGACTAGTAATTTCACAATCATCTAAAATCGAATCTCCAGGAATAACATTTCTTAATGGATTTTTTTCATAGAAATTTTCCAATGATTTTATAATAGCATTTTGAGTGACTTCTTCCATCTCTACGCTATAAACTATTCCCGTTTTGTCATCAGGCAAAATACCATATTCATTCATCCATTCTGAAATGTGTGATGAAGATACAAAAAATATTAAAGACCAATCTTTCAATGATTTTGGAGATTGCCATTGTGTATTAACCCAATATTTGAATCGTTCTTTTGGAAGTCTGGGAAGTAAATGAATTCGATTTTTTTCGATACGCCAATGATACGGATTACTATCAAGTACAACACCACCAGCAATTGTTTCCATGGGAGAATATGATCGTATAACAAATGATTCATCAGATGCAACAGCAATTGGTTCTTCAAATGTTAAAAATGTATTTTTGATTTCTCCTTTTTTCATGGGATCACCAACAATATTAATTCGAGCTAATATTTCATTTGTACCAATATTCAATCGAAGACGTTGCTTATTTTTTATAATCCATCGTGTGTCTTTCAACATATGAATTTGCGCTATAATTATGCTTGTTGTCTTTAACGCACCTTTTGATGCTAATACACTTCCACGCCGGATATCCTTTTTCTCAATATGGGTTAAATTCAACGCAGCTCTATCCCCCACCTCTGATTCGCTGACATCTCCCCCGTGAGTTTGAATCCCTCGAACATTACAAGGAATATTTCCAGGTAAACATTCAAGTGAATCATTTTTATGAATAGCGCCAGACCCTACAGTTCCTGTAACGATTACGCCAAATCCTTGTTTAGTAAATACTCGATCAACATTCATTTTAAATAATCGAGATTTCGTTTCTGGTTGAACATTATTAACAATTGTTTCTAATAATTCTTTTAATGAATCTATCCCAAGTTTTGTTTCTGAAGAAACTCTACAAATGGATGCACCTTCAAGGACAGACCCTTCTATTAATGAAAGTATATCTAGTTCAACTAAATCAATCCATTCAGGATCATCCACTAAATCTATTTTAGTAATAGCAATAATCCCCTTTTGGATACCCATAATATTCAAAATTTCTAAATGTTCTCGTGTTTGTGGCATGATTCCATCATCTGCAGCTACCACCATTAATCCCACATGAATCGAAGCAGCACCAGCTGCCATATTTCTAATAAATTTTTCGTGCCCGGGAACATCAATTATAGTTACTGATTCATTTAAATAAGCAAAACCAAGGTCTATGGTCATTCCTCTAGCTTTTTCTTGTGGGAGTGAATCTGTATCAGTTCCTGTTAATGCCTTAACAAGAGAAGTTTTTCCATGATCGATATGACCTGCTGTTCCAACCACAATTTGTTGCATCATTAAATGTCAGATATTATGGTTGCTAACGTATCTATTTGTGTTGGTAAAACGGCTTTTAAATCGATATAATAATGGCCACGATTAATATATCCCAAAACAGGATGTCCTGCCATTCTAAATAGGGCGGCTAAATCGTTTGGCTTCTTTGTTTTACATTCGAATTTTAGCGCTACGCTTTCAATTGTTTGAACGGGTAATGATCCACTACCTGCTTCAACCCAAGAATCAATTAATGTGATATTTAATGATTTAATTTGCTTTTTAGGAATCATTGAAAGAATTTTTTCGCCACGATTTTTTAAGGTTGTTTTCTTTGTTGATAATAAGTTTAATGCAATATTGTTTTTATGGACCGAATTTTTCTGATATTGTCGCAATGTTTCATCTAAAAGAGACAGTGTTATTTTATCAGACCGGACAGCGCGATAAATTGGATTTGAATGTATCTGCTTAATCCATTCTTTTTTTCCAACAATAATTCCAGATTGAGGACCACCTAATAATTTATCGCCGGAAAATGTTGTAATTGTTGGACCATTCTCGACCACTTCTTTTACAGGTAATTCTGAAGGAAGGCCCATAGAATCCATATCGATTAACGCTCCACTCCCAAGATCAGCAAATACAGGTATTTTCGTTTTTTCCCCGAGTGAAACAAGTTCTTTCAATGAAATATCTTTCGTAAAACCGTCTACAACATAGTTACTCGTATGAACCCACAAAATTAAACCCGTGTTTGTTGTAATCGCTTTTTTATAATCTTTTAAATGTGTTCGATTTGTGGATCCAACTTCTTTTAAAATACATCCACTCTTTTTAATAATATCAGGAATTCGAAAAGAGCCTCCAATTTCAACTAATTGTCCTCTAGAAATAATAACTTCTTTCCCTTCGGCCATTGTATTTAAAGTAAGTAATACTGCTGCTGCGTTATTATTAACAACAAGAGAAGATTCTGTCCCTGTTATTGCAGATAACATTGGGGTCACATGAGATTGCCTTTCGCCACGTTTTCCCGTTTTTAGGTTTAATTCTAAATTGACATATCCATCTAATTTTTTAGCAATTTTTTTCAAAAGTTTTCCCTGAAACGGAGCACGACCCAACCCTGTATGTAAGACAACACCAGTACCGTTAATTACATTTCTAATTGAATAATCAATCTCATTTATAACATTATTAGTAATTTTGTTTAAATAATCTTTACGAGTAGCAGATATATTATGTTTTATTATTTGAGCTCGGATTTTCTTTATTTCATTCTGTGCTAATTTTGTTATATAGTCTATATGTATAGTTTTATTCCTTCTTACTTCAAGTATTACTTCACTTACTTGCGGGATTTTTTTTAGCTCTTTATTACTCATATAGGATGTGAAATTCTGACCTATTTTTCATCAATTCAAGGATTGACTTTTTTTGATAATTTTATAGTGAAGTATACTGCAGGAAAAAGAGCAAATCCCATAACTATAAATACAGAAGAAATATTTATAGTTTCGGCCAACCAGCCACCAAAAGCTGCTGACACACCACCAATACCAAAACTAAGGAAAAAGCTAATACCATACCCTAATCCACGATGCCCATGATGTGTTAAATCAGCTACAAGTGCATTCCCAATGGGTTGGCTAACAAAATAAATAATACCTAAAAATAAGCTAACAAAAATAAGTGTATATCCTGTTGTTAATCCCATCAAAAACAGTACTGGAATATTTAGAATTGCTACCCACATTAAAATAGTGGGTTTAGGAAAACGTGAACCTGCGTGTCCACCTATAATTTGCCCTAATGCACCAACAGTAAAAACTAAAGATGTGAATAATCCTCCTTTAATGACAGGAGATAAAAAAGGAAGTAACTC
>Ga0233428_1000766_pt1 | contig 40406 bp, 30 predicted proteins | sample SI_118_April2016_4_FD_179890 | JGI IMG/M metagenome (GOLD analysis project Ga0233428, IMG submission 179890) | Seawater microbial communities from Saanich Inlet, British Columbia, Canada - SI_118_April2016_120_MG | ecosystem: Environmental > Aquatic > Marine > Inlet | place: Canada: British... | reverse complement strand
CCCAACAACTGTCGTAGACGAGGGGCAGACCACTGCGGGCAGACTCTGATCCACCCCCTTCATAACCGGCGAAACCACCACTACCCGATCCACGTTGTGACAACAGGTCCGCATTGTCTGCAGGCAGCTGATTTGAACGGAGGGAGCTGAAGTACTGATAGATCAGAGGTTGGCCGAGGAGGGGATTCTTGTCGGAGTAGGCGCGTTCGGTAAAATGGCCGAAGGGAGTGGGGATCTTGCCAAACTGAACATGCAGATCGCTGTGGGTGTTACTCATCAAGCGCCACTGGGCCCAGGTTCGCAGGAAAGAACTCGTCGTGGCACCTGAAGAGGGGTCGATGGTGATCTGGTTGAAAATGGTCAGATCGTCGCCGACAACGATATCGGCGAAAAGATTCGCTTGCAGGTGCGACAAGGGGCTGTCACCACGCCGCAGCCGATTGACCTCGACCCCACGTCCCGAGCTACTTGTCATCAGCAGATCGACCGAGCCAAATGGATAGACCTCGACGGCCGGCGCCTCTTGCGCCATACTGGCGGTTGCGGACAACCACCCACAGATCAGGATCCATCGTCGCATTGGTTAACTCGACTTCAATCTATGTAAGAACAGGAGCGTGCATAGTGAATCTGACACACAAGGATCTCCGATCGTCTCTATCGGTGTCGATGACAGCCGTCACCACCAGGTCTGTCCCGCAAACAGTGAATATATCCATGACGCAAATCAGCCAACCCCTTTGCAACAGATTATCTCCACGTGCCTGACGTTGAATACGACGGGATCATTCTCGGTGCAGGCCACAACAGCCTTGTGCTGCAAGCGTACCTGAGTCGTGCTGGTTTCGAAGTCATCTGTCTTGAATCTGGACCCACTGTCGGTGGCGGTCTGCGGACAGAACAATGGCCCGCGGGATCTGGTTTCCTGCACAACACCCATTCCTTCTACCATCGGGCGATCACCAACATGCCCTGGTATCAGGAGTTGGGACTGGACTCCCACGGGGCCCAGTATCTGGAACCCGAACTCAATGTGGCCATGTTACTCTCAGATAATACGGCCATCGAGTGGTGGACGGATCTCGAGCGGACGGCGGAATCCTTCGCGCAGCTGAGCGAAGCAGACGCTCAGCGCCTGCGCGTGTGGGCGGAGGACTTCCGGGAAATCGTCGACGACATTCTCATTCCCGAGGCCCAGCGCCCACCGCGCGAGCCGCAGGAGAGACAGCATGCGCTGGCAGCAACTGCCGCGGGTCGTCGATTGCTGGAGGTGGCAACCATGTCGCCGCGGCACTTTGTCGAACAGGAGTTCACCCATCCGGCGATTCAGGCGGGTCTCTTGTTCTTCAATGGTCTGCGGGAAGTGGATCTGCGGGCACCCGGTTTTGGTCATCACATTCCCGCTCTGCTCGCATCACGCACCAAGGCACAGATGTGTCGTGGCGGTTCGGCGGGCCTGGCCCAGGCCCTGTTGCGAGTGGTGGAGTCGAGTGGGGGCTGCGTGCGCACCGATACCTCTCTCAAGCGCATCCTCGTGGACGGCAAAAAAGACCCACCGCGTGTGATCGGGGTAGAAACCGCAGAAGGTGAGCAAATCGGCGCGCGTCACTTCATCGCGTCAGGTCTCAATCCACAGCAGACTTTTCTCGAGCTTCTTGATGCATCGCTGCTACCCGCCCCCTGGCGACAAGCAGCAAGTGAATTTCGTTACAACCTGCTGGCCCCCCTCTTCGGCTTGTATCTGAATCTGGACTCCCCGCCGCGATATGCCGCGGCACAGCAAGCCGAGCATCTACACGACGCATTCATGGTGATTCTGGGACTCGAATCACCAGCGGATTTCGACGCGATGGTTTTAGCTCACGAACAAGAGCAGATTCCACCCACTGTGATGTGGGGATCCTGTCCGACCGTATTCGATCCCAGCCAGGCACCGGCGGGGCAGCACACGGCTTTCATGTGGGAGAAAGTGCCCTACCATTTGCACGGAGATGCGTCGACGTGGGATGTCTATGGCAAGACGCATGGTGAGCAGATGCTGGATACGTGGTCGCGCTATGCACCGGGGCTGCAGGGTCAGGTCCTGGATCACTTTGTTCGCACAGCGGCCGATATCCCTCGTCACCTCCCAAATATGCAGGATGGGGATCTGCTGGTGGGTGCCCTGTCACACGGTCAGGTAGGCTACAATCGACCCTTTCCCGGGGCTGGACACTATCGCGGCCATCTGCAAGGCCTGTATCTGTGTGGTTCCTGCTGCCACCCGAGTGGCAACATCACCGGTCTGCCGGGCTACAACGCGGCCCAGGTCCTGTGTGCCGATCTCGATGTTCAGGGACCGCACATGGGATGAACCATTCCTATCCAATTGACAGTGACCCTCGTCCGAGCGTGCTTGCCCGCACATGACCACGATTCGATGTGACAAACTGACCAAGACCTATACGGTCCCCGTGCGCGATCCAGGGCTGCTGAATGCGGCCAAGAGCCTGTTTCATCGCCGTTCCCGAGATGTGGAAGCGGTGAAGGATGTCTGCTTTGAGCTTGCGGAAGGAGAGATTGTCGGCTTCCTCGGCCCCAATGGCGCTGGCAAGACGACGACCCTGAAGATGCTTTCGGGTCTGCTGCAGCCAACTGCTGGCCAGGTCGAGGTGCTGGGCTTCAAGCCCTTTCGTCGACAACGTGATTTCCTACGCCAGATCACCCTGGTCATGGGCAACCGAAACCAACTCGTGTGGGACATACCCGTGGCAGACTCCTTTGAACGGAATCGTGCCATCTATCGGCTACAGCGCCCTGCCTTCACCGACACGGTCGACATGCTTGTCGAATTGCTCGATCTGGCCCAACTGCTCGACAAGCCGGTTCGCAATCTGTCACTAGGCGAGCGTATGAAGTGCGAGGTGGCGGCGGCACTACTGCATCGACCGCGGATCCTGTTCCTCGATGAGCCGACCCTCGGCCTTGATGTCACGATGCAACGTCGGATCCGCACATTCGTTGCAGAATACAATCGAACCACAGGCGCGACCGTGCTGCTGACCTCTCACTACATGGCAGACGTCGAGGCGCTGTGCGAGCGAGTTGTCGTCATCCACCATGGACAGTTGCTGTTTGATGGTCAGCTAGATGATCTCGTGCAAAGTTTTTCGCCGCACAAAACGATCGTCGTTGATCTCGAAACAGAAGAAGCGGATCTGTCGGATTACGCAGAGGTCGTGCATTCGGAAGGCAATCGCGTCACCCTGACGGTGCCCAAAGAGCTAACGGCGGCAACAACGGGCCGTTTGCTGGCAGATTTGCCCGTCATCGATCTAACGGTTGAAGATCCACCGATTGAAGAGGTGATCGAACGGGTCTTTAGCCAACAAGCTCAGGTCGACTCTGATTCAGCACCGGACGCATCCGCCACATCATGAGAGCGTGGTTCGGCGATATCTACCGTACCCTGTTCAAGATCGAACTGGCGGTCATGTTCCAGTATCGAGCGGCCGTCGTGATCTGGCTGATTGGGCTCGTACTACAGCCCGTGATCTATCTGGTTGTGTGGCTGACGGTGGCAGAGACCGAAGGTGGCAGAGTAGGCGATTTCGATGCGGGGTCCTTGTCCGCCTATTTCCTGATCATGATGGTCGTCAATCACGCGACCTTCTCTTGGCACATGTGGGAGATGGGATATCGTGTGCGTTCGGGCTCCTTCAACTCCTTGCTCGTGCAACCACTGCATCCTTTTCATCGTGACATCATCCAAAACATGGCCTACAAGGTCCTCTCCCTGGCCATCGTCGTACCTGTGACAGCACTGTTGTGGTGGTTCTTCGAACCGACGTTGACACCGGACCCCTGGATGTGGCTCGCTCTTGGGCCTGCGATCGCACTCGCCTTTCTGGTGCGATTCTTCTTTGAGTGGTCCCTGGCCCTGTTGGCCTTCTGGATCACGGACACATCGGGTCTCAACAATCTCTACATGGCCCTGTTCTTCTTTCTCGCCGGCCGGATGGCGCCGATCTCGCTGCTGCCAACATGGGGTCAGACGATCGCCAATGCTCTGCCCTTCAAACTCATGCTCGCTTTTCCCGTTGAGTTGGTGATGGGTCGGCTGACACCCCAACAGGTGATGGATGGCTTCCTCATGCAAATACTCTGGATTGGTCTGGGTTGGTTGACAGTCCATCTGGTCTGGAGTCGAGCCTCGGCACGCTATTCTGCCGTCGGTGCCTGAGGAAACCACCCATGCGTTTCCTGCGACTGTTCATCATCTATCTGCGTATCGGTCTGTTGTACGAACTGCAGTATCGCGCCAATTTCTGGATTCAGTTGGGCAAGTCGATCATGAATCTGGTGGTGGCCCTCGCAGGGGTCGCCGTCATCTATGAACACACGACAAATCTCAACGGCTGGGTGCCAGCGGAGTTGGTCGCACTTCTGGGAATTTTCGTGTTGATGACAGGGGTGTTGGGCGTCGTAGTACGACCGAGCATGGAAAAACTGATCGAGGATGTGCGCGACGGGACGCTTGATTTTACGCTCACCAAACCGGAGGATGCGCAGGTCTTGGTGAGTGTATCTCAGGTAAGGGTCTGGCAGTTGATTGACGTGATCCTTGGCCCGATCGTTTCCATCGCTGCCTTGCTGCATCTCGAGCGCCAGGTAGATCTGCAACAGATGGGGATCTTTGCGATCACCCTGCTGGCGGGAACAGCCATCCTCTACAGTTTCTGGCTGATCCTGGCGACGATCTCATTCTGGTTCATCCGGATCGAGAACATCTTCATGATCTTCCACAGCCTCTATGACGCGGCACGTTGGCCGGTGACCATTTACCCCGGGTGGTTGCAGGCGGCGCTGACCTTCCTGGTGCCAGTGACATTTGCCGTGACTGTTCCAGCAGAGGCCCTGATCGGCCGTCTGACCCACGACTACCTCATGCTGACGATTGGCCTGGCTGTGGCACTGCTCGTGATCTCACGGTTGTTCTGGCGCATTGGCCTGCGACAGTACGCCGGGGCATCTGCCTGAACACACACCGGACCACACTCTGTGTCTCGCAGAGTCACGGTCTTGGTTGTCGTGGGGTGAGTTCTAGAACAGTGCTGGAAGAATACGGCCACAAAAAATGAGCACGCCAGTGAACAACAAGAGCGAAACCGGCAGGGGAACGCGGGTGGAGGGTACCTGCTGTGGAGCCTTACGGGACATCGACATCGTCAATCCACTCTGCTCTCGGCCGCACCACGGTGGTGGGTGCCGCCGCTAACCGCGGCGGGGGAAGCCGGCGGTAGGTGGTAGGGAAGCCTTGTTCCGCATAATGTGGTTCGTAGGCATCACTGGCACAACCCCTTGTGTATTCGGTGCCAGATCCTGCCTGTTACGTCACAAAATCAAGCTGCACAAATTGCCCCCGTAGCTGGTAGCCGATCTGTTGGTAGATGTGATTCGATGTTGGATTGCTCACATCTGTAAAGAGCGTGCAGAACACCTTGCCCGTGTCCAGAATCCGTTGGCTTAGTTCGGCGACGCACGCAGAGGCATAGCCACGCCGGCGGAATTCTACGGGTGTTCGTACACAGTTGATGGCAGCGCCTCGTGGTGACGGTCGCGACCTGCCGGCGACACTGACGGGGCGTCCCTCATCCTCCCACACCAGCAATTCCTGCCGTTCGATTTTGCGCGCCACCGTCGCACGCAACCGTTGTCGATCTGGTCTTGGTGTCTCTTGCACTTCCTCGTTGAAGGCATCGAGCCAGTCCGTCAACAACTCGAGTTGTGTCTGCTCCGCCCATCGAGCTTGACCGGCCACATTTGTCGGCCGCTGCACCTGGCGCAGCTCGAAAACCCGCATCGACATTCCACGCTGCACTTTGATGTCACACGTGCCCTGCCAGATCTCGGCAAAGGCGTCAGCCACCGCTACTGGACCTGTGACACCGGAAACCGAACGGCCCTCAGCCAACAGGTCTTTTGCAAGTGCCAGCAGGCACTGCTGATGAAAATCCTCATCGACGTTTAGCAGCAAACGATGTGGGGGAGTCATGACTGCCACCAGGCAGATCTGATCGTCCTGGTCGATGGTCGCCAGATAGGGCCGTTGACCCTCAGCCGTATGCTCTTCGGCCCTGCCGGCGACACCGATCAGGACGCCATTGATGACTTCGTCGCGGAAGAGGTAGTCTCCAGCCGCCTCAACAAACGCGGCCCCTTCCCGATAGTGTTGTACTTGCATGGTCCAATACCCTCCTGTCGCCAACCTGCAGGAAGAACCCAAACAATCGCAAGAGCAACCGGTCGATCACACTGACGAGATCGTCCTCACCTACGATCGCCGCTCAACACCTGATCGCCACTCTACTGAGTCGTGTTCTACTGAAGCAGGGCCACAGGTCCACGCCCCTCGACGGGCATCTGCCTCTGGCTGACACTGCCAGAGGACAGATCGAACCAGCGTCCGGCGCTGGTCTCGTCGACAGCACCCGATGGCCACACTGTCAGGTGAGCGCTGGCGCCGGACATCTGGATGCGCTCTTGGACGGGACCCACTTCGAAGCGCTCTGGTCTGACGTGCTCAAGCAACGCCGTCAGAACGCGAGCCGTCTCGAAGGCGCGACGCGGATTACACAGTGGATCGAGCAAACCTGAGGCGCCGTCCATCGTGCGGTCGAGATCGATGAGGGGCTCCACAAACAGCGGCGCCTGCCATGCTGCTGCCTGGATCAAGGCGCGGGTGATCCACGTCGGCGCCGTCGCTTCGTCGTCGAGGGATAGCCGTAACTGCAACGGCAGTTCTGCGGGTGCTATGAGGGCGGCGGGTGTCAATGCTTGTTGAACCTCAGCGCACATGACCATGGCGACATCCGGTCCGCATTCTGAGACGATGGGAAGCAGTTGCACCAATTCGTTCGCACGATAACCAACCCGTGTGCGAGGGTGCTGTTTGCCCGCAATGTGATCACCCGGGACAATCGCACATAGCGCCAATGGGGAATCCAGTTCGCCCAATTGCTGCAGCTGTTGGGCATTCGGGACAGGCCCATCCGTCAACTGCACCTCGAGCCGGTCGAAGGCATCTGCATGGGCGACGGCTGTCTGAGCCGCAGCACCAAGACCTACAGCCACGGCCTGCAATTGCAGTCCATCCTGGCGTAGCCACTGCAGACGTGATTGCTGTGTCGAGTCGCCAAGATCTTCGCACGGTACACGTACGAGACCGGCCCCCACTTCGCGCAGCAAAAGCCAGGGGTAGTCGTTGCGCACAGGCTGTCGAACAAGGGAGGGATACGCGATAGGAACCTGTGCCTGCGAGACCAATGGCTGCGTCAGCGTGATCCCCAGCCGTTGGCGGTCAGCACCCGAATTCACTGTCAGCGCACGACGATGCGTAGAACGTCCATCCCCTGTGGGAACGAAGTGCACGTCGAGTTTCCCTGCCCGTACCCGACACAGGTAGAAACCAAGTTTCGGCGTGTCGTCACGGCCTCGCTCTGGTGCCGGGGGGGCGGCGAATAGCTGGCCGAATCCTGGTCGCGTGAAACAGGAGGACGCACAGATCCAATGCTGTGCCACACCGTCTCTGACACCGAACCGATCGTAGAAGCGGAAATGCACGTGCGCCGCAAACAGATGCTGCAAGGATGAATGGCGCAGTCGTCGCAACAAATCTCCGCGCGCTGGCTCGGCGACCGTGTCATAGTGACCCAGGTGCGGATCCTGAGCATCCCGCAGATACAGTGGCAGATGCAGAAAGAGGATGAGGTTGTCGTCATCTTCGTTCAGCAACTCTTCGAGCCACGCCTGCTGCTGGCCAGCCGCTGGCAGGTTGGTATTGAGGATCTGGGAATTGAGGCTCGCAAAGCGCAGACCGCCGTGTTGCCACTGCGCATAGGTTGAACCGAAACGCACTTCGTGTACCGTCAGGTCTTGCTCGGTGACGGCATGTGTTGGCATCGTGGGGTCGGGCTTATCGCCTACGTCGTGGTTGCCAGCGACAAAGTGGATGCGGTCTCGTAATCCCACAGCATCGATCTGTGCCAATGCTTCCTGTTGCGCACGATCGAAGTCAGGACGGCCCGGGTATTCCTGCACCAGATCGCCCATGTGTACGATGAAGGCGGGGTCAAGATCGGCGATCGTTTGCCAGACTGCGGCGGCACGCTCGCCCTGCACGCGGCGCGACGGAAACTCGGCAACAGCATCCGCGTCGGCGTGGTCCGGGTCGGCGAAGTAGTGCGTATCGGCGACGACGACGAAGTCCCAATCGGAAGCTGGCAGCAGGTGTGGGTCACATGTGATCGGCATGTGTGCCAACCTACATCGCTGTCTCGCGCCGTCAATCGCCCGTACATTTGCCCTACTCTTTTTCTACACCGAACCGACATGATTCTATTCTGCATGGGAGCCTCTGTGAACAAGGTAGTTGTACTGGCCCGCGGTCTGGGGAAACGGATGCGTCAAGATGACGGCGGATCAGCTCTACGATCCGACCAACAGCGACAGGCCGAAACCGGTGTCAAGGCGCTGGTGCCTTTCGATCGTCCCTTCCTTGACTATGTCCTGACCGTTGCAGCCGACGCCGGATTCGAGCGCGTCTGTCTCGTCATCGGACCAGAACACGATGAGATTCGTAAGTACTACACCGAGGTGGAGGCGCAGCGTTTGCAGTTTGAGTTTGCTGTACAAACAGATCCACGTGGGACGGCGGACGCAGTGTTGGCAGCACAGGACTTTGTTGGCGATGATGATTTCATGGTGATCAATTCCGACAACCACTATCCACTAGAAGCGCTACAGAGTATGCGTGCGCTGGATGGCCCGGGGTTGCCATGCTTCGAACGCGACGCGCTCATTGAGATGAGCAATATTCCGGCGGAACGAATAACCGGTTTTGCCGTTGTGGAGGTTAGCGCGGAGGGCGATATGCTCAGAGTGCACGAAAAACCCGATCCAGAATTATTGGCGCGTCTGCCCCGGCCCCTGGGAGTCAGCATGAATTGCTGGCGCCTGAGTGGCGACCATATTTTTGCTGCTTGCCATGCCATCGAACCCTCTGTACGCGATGAACTCGAATTACCCACAGCGGTGCAATACGCCATTGATACCCTAGGAATCCGTTTTCGCGCCGTGCCACTGCAGGCACCTGTCCTCGACCTGACGAGCCGCACCGATATCGACCAGGTCGGTGAACGTCTCAAGGGGCTCTCCGTACAACTATGACCCAATGTCATGACTGACTGGAAGACACTGGCTGATCTGCGGCGACTCGAAGCATTGTTGCGGAGGGCGGGCCTGGATGCGGCGGCGATCGGCGACAAGCCACAACGATTTGCGCGCGCTGCCGAAACCGTGGGCACGTCCGACGCCTCGGCGCTGGCTTTCTTTGTTCCCGGTCGCATCGAGGTGCTTGGCAAACACACCGACTACTGTGGTGGTCATTCTCTCGTGACGGCTGTCGAGCGTGGTTTCTGCATCGTTGCTTGTCCACGCCAAGACGACCTGGTGCGTGTATTTGCCCAGGATGAGGACGAGGAAATCACCTTCTGTCTGGACCCGAACCTCGATGTTCCCGTCGGCACGTGGACGAACTATCCGATGACCGTTGGCCGCCGTCTGGCGCGAAATTTCCCCGACTGTAGAACGGGGGCAGACATCGCTTTCAGCAGCGATCTGCCCGTTGCGGCCGGCATGAGCAGTTCGTCGGCGCTGCTGATCGCGACCTATCTCGTGCTTGCTACGATCAACAAACTTGAGCAGACCGAGCGCTTCCGTGCCCACGTCGTGGACGAGCTGACCCGGGCAGAATACCTGGGGACACATGAGAATGGCCAGAGCTTCGGTGACCTGGCTGGTGACCGCGGTGTGGGTACCTTCGGCGGTAGCGAAGATCACACGGCCATTCTGTGCTCGACGGCGGATCACCTCGGGCTGTATAGCTACTGTCCGACCCGGGCGATCCGACAGATTCGACTTCCGAATGATCTGGTTTTCGTCGTCGGCTCCAGTGGCGTGGTGGCCCACAAGACAGGTGCGGCGCAGGAGCTCTACAATCGTGCGTCTCTGCGTTCGCGGGCCTTGGTATCGGCCTGGCAGAAGCAAGACCCTGAGCCTGTCGTCTACCTCGCCGATATCACCTCAAAAGGTCCGCCAGCCGTCGACCGTCTACGCACGGCGATCGCCGCTGGCAGTGACGGGTTCGATGCGCAGGAGTTGAGTGTTCGTCTCGACCACTTCCTTGCAGAAGAGGAACTCCTGACGCAGGCGGCTGATGCACTGGCCGTCCAGGATGTACGATCCTTCGGACAACACGTCGATCGTTCCCAGGAACTGACGGATACCTTGCTGGGCAATCAAGTGCCTGAGACACGAGATCTCGCGCGCCTGGCCCGTGAACAGGGCGCTCTGGCAGCATCTGCCTTTGGGGCGGGATTCGGCGGCAGCGTCTGGTCTCTGGTGCCCCGGACTGAAGCGGCCCAATTTACCCAGCGCTGGTCAGCCGCCTATGTTGCCCAGTATCCGGTGCGCGAGTCCACGTGCGGCTTCTTCGCTACCGGCGCTGGGCCCTGTGCATTCCCCATCCTTTCTTAAGCGTTGTATATTTTCCACACCAGAATTGTTCCGCGTCGTCAGACCGGGCCACCCAGAACGCATAGCGCCGAGACATTCTGATCCCATGTTCACTTTTCTACGCAACCTCGTTGGCCGCATCTTCGGCTTTGATCGTGAGATCAACAGTTTGCACGAGCGTGTGCGTGAACTGAGCTGGGACTCAGCCTATGGGATGTACACGCGTCCGGCCTTCCTGCAGTTTGCTCTGGTGATGCCGCGCGGAACCCGCTATGTGTCGTTCATCGATCTCGACAAGATCCACCATCTTGATCAGGAACTGGGATACACTGAGGTTGATCGCCGCATCAAGGCGATGTTCTCCATGAACTTCCGTCGTTCGGATGTTGTCGCCCGCTGGTATTCCGGTGACGAGATCGTCATCCTCTTCGACTCTGATCGTGAGGGGGCTGATCGGAAGATGGTGGAGTTGGCCAAATCCGCACACCGCGAGGGGCTCAGTTTCAAGTTTGCCATTGGTGATTGGGCTGTGGGCAAAGAACCCGCCGACGATGTCATCGATGCCCTCGCTGAGAATGTCCGCCTGCAGAAGGCGTCGAACGAACGCTGAGACGCTCAGTCGACATGTACTTCACCAGACCCTGCACGCTGCCCCTCATCCTGCATCGACACGCCCTGACCTTGTTGGTGGCGCTACTGGCGATGTGGTCTGTCAGCGGCTGCGGCGATGATGATGATGTTCGCTTCGGAGATCCGGATGTCGTGCGCGACTATCGCGCGGCACTTAATCCGATCATCGACGAGGTCTCAGCCATCGAAGTGCAAGTCCAGGAGCGTGCCGTTGGTTCGTCGAATGTGGCGACGGCGGCCAATCTGAATGCTGTCTATGCAGATGTCAGGCCGCAGTTGCTTGAGGTGCTTGTCGAGTTCGATCGACTGACTCCGCCACGCAAACTGTCGAATCTCCACAGCGATATTCGCGCCCTCATGATCCTGCGCCTCGATGCCTATCGGATCGTGATGGAAGGTTATGCCGCTGCGGACGCAAGTGTCTATGCCATCGCAGAGGGGCAATTGCAGCAAGCAAACGAACTGATTCTGGATATCAATCTCGGTCTGTGCGAGATCGACGTCGCCCTGGGAGACCTGGACAATTGTCGCCTGCTGGCGGTGGCGCTTCGCCTCGAGGTGATTGCTACACTTTCGTAACCGCCGTCTTATGGCCACTCTGGGCCGCTTCATAAGCGGCTGCCAGGATTTCGACGATGTGCACGGCTGTGGCGCCCTTGATGCGAGTCTGAGTGCCCCCGTCCATGGCGCTGACAAAATCATCCAACGGTGTCGGCAGATCCGGCAGTTCCTCTTCCGACCATTTCTGGGTCCCCCTTTGCATCTGCACTTGCAGCTGAAAGGGGAAGCCCGTTACAAGGGCTGTTCCCTGTGAGCCATAGTAGACGGAATGCTGACGCTTGCTGCGAATCTGAGAGTCAGCCGTCTGCACCAGACTGACCATGGCACCATTCGACATTTCCAATCCCAACACAGCACGTACGTCAGCCCTGTCATCATCCATCTGGGCCGTGACGCGGTCGACGCGAAGATCAGTGCACCAGATCAGTTCACACAGAAGATGTGAACCCCCATCAACAAGAAATCCACCATGGGCTGTTGCATCGCCGCGAAACAATGTTGGTGGAACGACACCCGGGAGATTCTCGGGCAGTGGCTCGCGGCCCAGCACACCCAAGGCGTTTCCTACCCAGCTGATGCTGGCACTTTCCAGCTCGCCGAGCTCTCCATCCGCGAAGGCTCGACGCAATCGTTCACAGTGGCGCCAATAGGGAGGATTCTGTGCAACGAGAAGTACCCGGTCCAATGCGGCCGCCCGATCGACCAGTTGTTGGCCCTGTTTCGGATCGATGGTAATCGGCTTCTCCAGCAACACGTGTAAGCCTGCTTCCAGTGCCGCAAGAGTGTGTTCGTAGTGATCATCATGAGGAGAGCAAATCAGGACGGCATCAACCAAACCACTTGCGATCAGTTCGCGATAGTCAGTGTAGAGGTTGTCGACCTGGAAGGCCTCTCCCATCTTTGCCAAGGCGGCTTCGTCGCGTCGACAAAGGGACGTCAATTGTGTCTGCGTGTGGGAGACAACGTCTGGACAATGTCGTCGGGAGGCGAACCAACCGGCACCGATGACGCCGATACGCCAAGTGGATGATGTCATAAATGTTCCTCATATCAGTTGCAGGAAGCGACAGGGCTAGGGTAGAGGATGGGCAAACTCGACGACACGCCGGCCCCCCATGGCAGAGATTGTAAACAAAGGGGTACCCAGGATCATCGCGCGCAGCCAGAGGATGCCATGGACGAGGCAGTCCAGATGCCCATCGATGGTACCCTCGATCTACATACTTTTTTGCCGCGCGAGGTGAAACCATTGCTCCAGGATTACCTGGGAGAATGTCAGCGGCTCGGTATTCTTGACGTGCGAGTCGTCCACGGTAAGGGCACTGGCTCCTTGCGTCGCTCTGTGCACGCCATCCTGGGCCGCCTGCCTCTGGTTGCCCGATTCCAACAGGCTGGCGCAGGGGGTGGTGGTTGGGGAGCGACGCTCGTACGCTTGCACCCCGTCGATTCGGGTGCCGTGAAGGATTCGAGCCACGGGCAGTCCGAATAATGGCTGCCAGTTGGTGTCGTGCTGATTGAGCTTACGTACAGTCCGAAATAGATTCATCCAAGGCAATGCCGCGCCTCGATCACGGATGCCAATGGCCAGGTCACAATCGAGAATAAAAAAGGGCTGCCCATGACATCAGTCGATGATCTGATCAAAACGCAGATGCCAGATCTGATTCGGCTACGCCACGAAATTCACCAACATCCAGAGCTTGGCTACGAGGAGCACGGTACGGCACAGCGCGTTGTCGACGCTCTGGCGGGAATCGATGATCTCGACATCCGCACGGGCGTTGCACAGACAGGTGTCGTGGTGACGCTCGGTGCCGACAAGAAGGCGCCGATGGTTGCACTGCGTGCCGACATGGATGCCCTCGCCATTCAGGAAACGTCGGGCCTTCCGTATGCCTCATCCGTTCCGGGAAAGATGCACGCCTGTGGCCATGATGGGCATACAACATGTCTGGTTGGGGCCGTCAAGGTTCTGGCCATGATGGGTGACCAATTGCCGGGACCCGTGCGCTTTCTCTTTCAACCTGCTGAAGAGGGCGGCGGTGGTGGGGGCCGCATGTGTGAGGAGGGCGCTCTCGAGGACGTCCGAGCGATCTTTGGCCTTCACGGCTGGCCCTACCTGTCACAAGGAGAATTGGGTGTCCGCACCGGTCCGTTCCTGGCCTCCTCCGATCGCTTTTGCATTGTGATCGAAGGACAGGGAGCCCACGCCGCTTTTCCGCATCAGGGGGTTGATCCCATACCCATTGCGGCGCAAATCGTGCTCGCCCTGCAGACGATCGCTTCACGCCATACGGATCCGCTTGATGCAGTCGTCGTCACGGTGGCCCAGATGCATGGTGGCACGGCGGATAATATCATCTCAGCCAGCATAGAGCTGCGCGGCACTCTCCGCTCTCTGCAAGCGACGACGCGGACGGCAGCCATGCATCACATCAAGCAGATCGCTGAAGGCATTGCCACGGCAAACGGAGCTCGCGCTGAGGTGACGATCACCAAGGGAACACCTGTGCTCAGCAATGATCCTGCGGCCACGCAGTTCGGTTTTGAGACGGCCGCGGCGGCAACGCTGACGCCCGTCGATATCGATCCGGTCATGGGTGGTGAGGACTTCGCTTTTTATGCCGAACGGATACCGGCTGCTTTCTTCGCCCTGGGCGTTCGACCGCCAGGCCGTGACGCATATCCTGCATTGCATCAACCTGACTACGACTTCCCTGACGACGCCATCGCCGCAGGTGTCGCGTTACATGTACAACTGGTACGCCGATTCTGGTCCGATGCACCCACGGCATTGACGGGGTAGCTGTGTACGCCACGACGCCCGATTACTATGACTACGAGCCCATCGTGACCCTGCAGCGGCCTGTGGCGATCACGGGCCATCCCGGTAGTGGCCTGCGTGAGATCGCCTATGATCTGGGTGCTCTGACGGGACTCACAGTGCACGATCTCGATCACCGCATTGCTCACGAAGTGGGCCGCTCACCACGGCAACTGCGGCACGAGCAAGGCCTTCAGGCGTATCTGCAGTGCGCAGATTCGCTGGTGTCTGGGCTTCTGGCTTCAAGACCGGGAGGGCTCGTCGTGCTTGAGGTGGGACTTCTTGAATTGCACCCGCAGATGCTCGACATCGTGCGGCACCGAGCGGATCTCATTTTCCTTCGCCTGCAGCCAGCGGCCATCTACTGGCATCTGCGACAAGGGCCTATTGAAGATCAAATCACTTCGTTGCTGCCCGAAGATCTGAATCATCCCGACGATCTGGCACCATTGCTTGCGGCGAGCGGCAAGATTCAGACGACAGCCGCTCTGATTCTGGATGTCAAGCCGCAAGCTGTGCACGCGGCAGTGACGGCTCTGCGCGATCACATAGTTGACGGCGACATCCAAGGGGGACGCTCATGACAGACCTACCGACCCACTCGTTCCCGGATCCGTCCGGTGATGAACCACACGCAGAAGCTGAGTCACAGTCGGGTCCGTCCCCTGCTCAGGACCCTGTGCAAGACACGCAGGGGGCACTTATGCCCGAACCACAATTGGATCGTGTGGAGGAACGGGTGCTGGCTTGTCTCGTCGAAAAGGCGATCACGACACCCGACTACTATCCGCTGACCCTTAACTCGCTGACGGCTGCCTGTCGCCAGAAATCTAATCGGAATCCCGTCGTCGACATCGACGAACAGACCGTCGAATCTGCCCTGGAACGACTGCAGGCGATGGGTTTGACGCGGGTTGTAACGGGGGCCGATCAGAGAGTGGCCAAATACAGGCAGGTCTTCGGCGAGGTGTATGGATTACAGCCCCCCGAAGTGGCCGTGTTGTGTGAGCTCATGCTGCGTGGACCGCAGACCCTGGGTGAGTTGCGTGGCAGGGCGAGCCGCATGCATCCCTTCGAAGACATTGGACAAGTGGAGCAAACCATTCAGCATCTGGTTGCACGCAGTGATTCACTCGTCATCCAGCTCGAACGCCAACCGGGACGCAAAGAGTCGCGATTTGCGCATCGACTTGCTGGCGAGCCGGCAGCACCCATGGTCGCGGCGACACCGACGGCGACAGCGACGGCATCGAGTGCTGCGGCGCCACGGGTTGTTCCAGCGGTCGAGCAGGTCGAGCGACTGGAGAAATTGGAAACGCGCGTGGAAGAGCAACAGACGCACATTGAAGATCTGCAAAAGCAGCTAGAGAGTTTCCGTCAGCAATTCGAGTGACAGGACAACCGGTCTAATAGTGTCTGGCCAGCGACGACGAAGGACAGCACGTTCCAGCGAACAAAGCAGCGCGTCCCCAACTCGCTGAGAAATCTGTGAGCCACTACTTGTGAATGGCTACGCCGGAACTCGCGCATCCCTGCTTCTGGCATTCTTGCAGGTGTGGATGTGTCGATTTCGCCGCATCGATGATCGTTGCCTTGCGGCGATGAGAATCTGCCTCGCCTGTGTTCTGTTGTGGGACATCCATCGGGGTTGGGTCCTGGCGGACGATTGGCTGGCGATGCAGGCCTATGATCAGTGGCCCCTGCCCTTCGGCCAGCAGGATCCGGCACTGAGCTTGCGCGTCGCCCTCGCCCTGCTGGGTACCGCAACCGTCGCTCTGCTGGTAGGGTGGCACTCGCGCTGGACCGTCTTTGTCGTGTGGTTCGGTGCCTGCAGCTATCAATACGCTTCGCGTTACACCATCGACTACCACGATGCCCTGGTTTGCCAGCTGCTGCTGTGGAGTCTGGTGCTGCCTATCGGTCGGCGCTGGAGTATCGATGCGCTACGCCAGCGCGCCCCGGGCAGTTGGCCTGCGTGGCTTTCGTCGACCGCCGCGCTGGGGTTGTTGGCGATGATCTGCTGGATCTACCTCACAACGTTCATCTCTAAGGACGGCCCGGCGTGGTGGTCACAAGGTCATGCAGTGCGCCTCGCCGTGGCGGACCGAGCCGTGGCCAGACCTCTGGGGATGTGGTGTGTTCAGCATCTGCCAGATCAATGGTTCAGGTTGCTCACATGGGGAGCCCTGCTCGTGGAAATTCTGGTGCCGGTCCTTGTGTTGACTGCCCGAGATCGGTGTCGCAATGTGGCGGCACTGCTTGTGGCAGGCCTACACCTGAGTATGTGGTTGCTCATGGATCTGGGTGCATTTCCGCTGGCGATGATGGGGGTAGCCGCAGTCCTGTACCTGCCGCGCGCTCGCACCATCACGGCAGCGCAGCGCAGCGACGCGACCGCCTGGGTTGCACGAATCTGGGTCGCGCGACTTCTGACAGGTCTGCTGGCGATTAATCTGCTGCTGGCAATCGACGACGAACGCCAGTTTCGCTGGCCTGTCGAGCCAGATACGGCGCTGGCGAGATGGCTACGTCGTGGACACACTTTTCTGGCGGCAGAGCCTGTCTGGGCAATGTATGCACCTGAACCCCTTCGCTTCACAGGTTGGTGGGTGCCCGTCGGCAAGACCCTCGAGGGTGAGCTGGTCGATCCATTGACGGGCGGTCCACCGACGATCAAGGCACCCTCCGCAGTCGAATCCAGCTTGCGCTGGGCGTATCTGGGGAATCCTCCCTCGTCGTCAACTGCCAGCGATGCAGCAGCTTCGCCTCGCGCGGCGACGACGACAGACCCGGCCTCAGGACCTGAGGTATCGGCAGGTACGACACAGCAAGCGTATCTGCGATTCTTCCTGCGGCAGCGATCCGAACAGGCCGCTCTGCCAGCCTTTGCCTGGCTTGGGCTTGTCTATGTATATGAAGTGCTGGAAGGACCAGACAGGGGTCGACTGGTGCCACTGTTGAGTGCCCGTTGGCCTGAAGATCTGCCCGCAATCCAGATCGCCGACGCCCTCCAGCGGCCCGTTTTCCAATTGCAGGCTTCCCGCCTTGGTGATGCCCATTGGACCCCCGCGCAAGTGGCTGTACCTGCATCTGCATCTGCCTTGTAACCATTGTGGGAGTTGTTACCTTACCCCTCTTGGCCTTCATCCAGGAGATGGCAAGATGCTGAGCAACGAGCAGGTCGCGTTCTATCATGAACACGGCTTTCTCCATATCCCCCAGATCTTCAACACCCAGGAAATCGACGCCCTCGACGATGATCTGGGACGGCTTGTGAGCGAGTGGGCCACCACGAGTCAGGGGTGGACAGGACCCTGGCGGCGGGCCTACATGGACGAGACAACGGAAAAGTCATCGAAACTGACGGCCATGCATGACTTGCACTTGTATTCGCGAGCCTGGATGCATGCCGTCACCCATCCCGATCTCACCACTGCCATATCCCAGTTGATCGGACCCAATGTGGAGTTGCATCACTCCACGATGCATATCAAACCGCCCTCTACGGGACACCCTTTTCCGATGCATCAGGATCACCCCTTCTACATGCACGATGACGGTCATTTCATCGACGTCCTCGTCCACCTCGACGACACATCGCACGAGAATGGTGAGATACGTTTTCTCGATGGGTCGCACAAACAAGGGGCTCTGCTACACATCACCGAGACCGATGAGGGTTCCTGTACTCCCCATCTACCGACTGATGAATACCGTCTTGAAGACACCATCGCCGTGCCCGCACGTCGAGGCGACGTGGTTCTGTTCGGCATTCACACCATTCACGGTTCGCATATCAATCAAACCGATACGGCACGGCGAATGGTCCGCGTTGGTTATCGCGACCCGCACAACACACAGACGGCGGGCCAGAGTCTTGGGCGCCCCGGGCTGATGGTTCAGGGCTACCGCTCGCGCCTGGATGGACAAGAATTACTCAAGAACGTCTGACATCACCAAGTAAGGGAGATACAACAACATGGCGAAGGCACAGCCGGTCTTAATAGCCGGCCAGTGGCGGGATTCGGATCAAGTGGGGTCCTTTGAACCCGACAATCCGCGCACACGTCAACCTACGGGCGAGACTTATCCCGTCAGCAGTATCGCTGAAGTCGAAGAAGCGATTGAGGCAGCAGCGGTCGCCTCGGAGCAGTTGCTGGCGCACTATCCGGAGGGTGTCGCAAAATTCCTGGAAGTTTTTGCCGAACGCATCGAAGCGCGTCGCGACGAGATCGTCGCCATGGCGGCCAGTGAGACAGGATACCCTGCCGCACCGCGCCTCAACGACATCGAACTGCCACGCACGACAGACCAGATTCGCCAGGCGGCGCAGGCGGCCCGTGATCGATCATGGTCGATGCCGACCCTCGACACGGCGAGTGGGATTCGTTCCATGTTGGCCCCCGTCGAGGGCGGTGTCGCTGTGTTTGGTCCGAACAATTTTCCACTGGCATTCAACAGTGTTGCCGGCGGTGACTTTGCCGCAGCCATTGCCGCCGGTTGCCCCGTGATCGGCAAGGCCAATTCGTCGCATCCTGGTACGTCGCGTCTATTGGCTGAAGAAGCATTGGTAGCGGTTACTGAGGCAGGACTCCCCCCGGCCACTGTGCAACTCATCTATCGCACAGACCATGAAGTGGGCAAACGACTTGTCAGCCATCCATTGATCGGCGGCACTGGCTACACCGGCTCGCGTCATGCGGGGCTCACCCTCAAGGAGGCGGCCGATCGGGGGGGCAAGCCGATCTATCTCGAACTGAGTTCGGTCAATCCCGTCTACATCCTGCCCGGCGCCTTGCGTGAACGCAGCGATGCGATCGCCGAAGAATTTCAGACTTCCTGTCTCATGGGTACCGGACAATTCTGCACCAACCCAGGTATCGTCGTTCTGGTGGCGGGCGAACAGACCGATGCCTTTGTAGAAGCCGTCTCAGGTCGCTTTGATGCGGCTGCAGTGGGTACGTTGCTGGCTTCAGGTGTTGAATCTGGCATGACCGCCAGCGTCAAGACGCTCACGAGTGCTGGTGCCACACTGGTCACTGGGGGTGAAGCGGAGGCCGGTGAAGGATTCAGCTATTCCAACACCCTGCTCACCGTTACGGGTCAGAAGTTCCTGGCTGATCCCGAGACGTTGCAGACAGAGGCCTTTGGCAACGAGTCCCTCTTCGTCATCGCCGCAGAATTGGACGAAGCTGTCGAGATCGCCCGCCACTTCGAGGGCAATCTCACAGGTTGCGTCTATTCGGACACCGAGGGTTCTGACGACGCTGCCTACGATCGGATTGCACCCCTGTTGCGGCGCAAGGTAGGGAGGTTGCTCAACGATAAGATGCCAACGGGCGTCGCCGTGGTGCCGTCGATGAATCATGGTGGCCCATTTCCGGCGACAGGACATGCAGGCTTCACTGCTGTGGGCATTCCCGCAAGCCTGCGGCGATTCACGATGCTGCAGTGTTTCGACAATGTGCGGTCCCAGCGGCTGCCAGCAGAGTTGCAGGACAACAACCCGATGCAGATCCAGCGGTTGGTCGACGGTGTCTGGACGGATGCCCCCACCGGCTAGCAGCATGCCCTCATCCGGCAGAAAAAAGGGACCGATCAGGGCATAGGAAAAGCGCCCCGCCAGCTGCTGGTGGGGCGCTTTTTTTCATCGTTGTCGAATCTGGATGCCGCTAGTTTTCGGCGCGACTCTTGAGTCGGTAAATCTTCGGTGATACGCCTTCACGTTTGGAGAACACGCGACTGAAGTGCTGAACTGTCTGGAAGCCGGAACGTCCGGCGATCTCCGAGACATCCAGTTGGGTGCTCTCCAGCAGACGCTTCGCCAGGTCGAGTCGACAGGCATGCAGGAATTGGCGAAAGGACAGCCCCATCTGTTCCTGGACGCACGCCGAAACCCGTTCGAGACTGACACCGAGGCGGTTGGCGACATCTTTGCGTGAGCCAATCTCTGTCGCATTCGTCTGAATGAAGGCGACGATGGGATCCTCCGAGATGGTTTGCCGTTGGCGTGCCAGAATATCCTGCAGCATGGCGTGCAAGTCATCCGGTCGAAAGGGCTTTTCAATGAAGTCTCGTGCACCCACCTTCATGGCCTCGACCGCCGTGGGCACATTGCCATACCCGGTGATCATAACGATGTCGGCACGACAACCCTGCGCCTTGAGACGTCGAAGACACTCGATCCCATCCATGCCGGGCATTTTCAGATCGAGGAGGACAACGCGGTAGTTGTTCTGCGCCGCCAGCGCCAATGCTTCTTCAGCCAAGCTCGCCGTGTGCACCTCATGTCCCTGGGCCATAAGCACACGGGAACAAAGCTCACGTAGCGAATCATCGTCGTCTACGACGAGAATGGGGCCATCGTCGAGGGCATCGGTGGTCATGGTTGATTGGTGGTCACTGGTTTGTGTCATCAAGGTTGTATTCTCTTTGGGTCGTGCGTTCCAAGAAACATCTCGGCCCAGACATCGTCAACCGGCATCATGCACCGGGTATTTCGAGACCGGAAGGGTCGGCATCCACTTGCGACGAATGAACACACAATAGGCCGCCGCCGCTAGAGTCGGCGTGTCGCGGCTCACAATCACACATTTGCTCAGGGCACGGAACTCCATCATGCAGATCCACAATTCACCAGAATCTTCGCGCGATGGACTCGAGTACAGTGCGCGAGAAGCGCGGCGGATCACCCAACAGTCTACGGGCATTCTGATCCCCGTCTATTTGCCGCCGGGTGGCAACCATGATCTGCAACTCGAACTGCTGGCAGACAATGTGGAGGCCTGCGTCGATGTGGTCGATGACCCGCATGCGGTCTGTCTGATTGCCGACGGACCCGATTGCGGTGGTGCCCAGGTAAAGGAGCTGGCGTCAACATACTCGGTGACGGCAACCGTGGCGCAGCGCAATCGGGGCAAGTTGAGTGCCCTGCGTCATGGCGCAGACAAACTACGGGACCCGAGCCTGGAATGGATCGCCGTCATCGATGCCGATGGCGACCATTTTGCCAATGAGCTGGTTAACCTGACTCGCGCCGCACTGGCAGCGCGTCGTCGCTTTGGTGCCGAGGACTTACTCGTAATTGGCCGCCGTGCCAGTCGTCATCGCCCCATGGGTTTGCTTCGTGGTGAGCTTGAAGAGCTCGCTGATCGCGTCCTGCTAGATGCCCTCAGTTACGCAGCCGCCCGTTCTGGTGAGCCTCTGCCACTACAGGGAGTCACGAGCATTGAGGAGTTTCCGGACTTTCACTCAGGGTTCAAACTCTTCAGTCGCCAAGCGGCAGAACACGTGTTCCTCGCGGAGCCAGATTTGTGCGACGTCGACGAAGACGCCTATTTCCGTCATGGATGTGAAGCTGTCATGACTGTAGAGGCGATGCAGGCGGGTGCACAGTTGGTGTCCGTTCAACGCACAACCTTCAATGAGCAACCAGTGTCGACCTTCGGGCAATTGCAGCGTGACCGCTTGGTGGCAGACAAAATGATCTGGCCTTGCCGTAAACTGCAGGTTCCGCCTGATTTTGTACAGCAGTGGCTTCGCAATCATGTCCCGCGGTTGCAGCTGGCAACCCTGGCACCGCAGGGCAAACAAGAGCTCCTCACGATCTGCAATCTTGTGGCGGAGGCATTTTCCCTGCCTCCTTTCACGGCAGACTTGACCGTTGGTCCGCTGTTTGTCTGATGACGACGATCGATAACAAGCACCGCTTGATCGGCAATAGCCCACCCATGCAGGATTTGCTGCGTCTGCTGGAACGCATCGCGCCGACGAGCGCGACGGTCATGCTGCAAGGCGAGAGTGGGACCGGCAAGGCGTTGCTTGCCGAAGCGATTCACCAGGCCAGCCCCTGGGCTCAAGGCCCCTTCGTCACCGTGGATTACACCAACATTCCAGCAAGCCTTATGGAGTCGGAAGTCTTCGGTCACGAGGCGGGTGCCTTCACCGACGCACGACAGCGCAAGCAAGGACTGATCGAGTTGGGTTCTGGCGGGACCGTCCTGCTCGACGAGATCAGCCTGCTACCCGTGGAGCTGCAGGCGAAGCTTCTGGGTGTGCTGGAAACCCGCCGTTTCCGCCGTCTGGGGGGCACGGAAGAGCATGAGGTGAATACGCGCTTCCTGGCGGCGACCAACGACGACCTGATGGCAGCTGTTGAGTCCGGTCGTTTTCGCGAAGATCTATACCATCGGTTGAATGTGGTGCCGATGCAGATTCCTCCCCTGCGAGATCGCGAAGATGACGTGCTGCGAATCGCCGAACACTTCCTGCTGGAGTACACCGATCGCCACGGTGTTGGCAAACGAGGACTTGGGCAGAGCGCCATCTTGCTGTTGCGTGCTTACGCGTGGCCTGGCAATGTTCGGGAACTGCGCAATGTAGTCGAGCGCGCTGTGTTGATGAGTGACCGTGAGATCATACGCGCCGATGATCTGGTCATTGATCGCCGTACGTATCGAAAGACTCCTGGTGGTGCAGGGATCTCGATCAGCGAAGACGGGGACCTTACCGTGCGACTCCCGAGTGCAGGAATGAGTCTCGAACACCTGGAACGCGAAGTAATTCGCGAAGCTTTGCGCCGGGTGGAAGGCAATGTGACCAAGGCAGCGACCCTTCTAAAAATGAGTCGCGACACTCTGCGCTACCGAATTCAGAAGCACGATCTCAGCGAATAGATTGGGGCAAATACCCCACAATTTGGGGATTTGCCCAATAGTGCCCAGAGGCACTTTCGCTGCCCATTTGTCTCACCTCTCCAAACGCGCCCTAACTCCTTTATGTTCAACCATTTATATGTGATACCATGTGGTTGTGATGGTCGTCACGAAACGGCACGAACCTTGCCTATGGAATGTGTAACAGTTCCGATGAATCGCCAACAACGACCGTTCAAAAGCGGTCAATCATTGGCGGATCCTGAGGGCTGGAAGAAAAAAAGAGTTGGCGTTTTGTCAGCTAATTGACAGATTGTAATGTAATTGACAGATTGTAATGCTCTTGCCGCCGATAAACACAATAGACACTGCCGTGTCTTGCAATCATGCACCGGATGACCCCCAAGGGCTCATTCGCCTGGAGATGCACCGATGAACCGCTTCCGCAACCTGATGACGACGATGACGCTGCTACTGACGACGGCAGCCTTCGCCCAACCGTCTCTGACCGCACCCAGTGTGGTGTTTACGACAGGCACTACGGGCAATCTGGTCGACATCACGATCAGCAATGCACCCGTAGGCGACAACATCACGGGCGCTGACCTGTTCCTGCGCTACGATAGCGATGTGGCCACAGCGACGGATGTGTTGACGAGTGGTACAGCTGCTGACGGCTGGAATCTCGCCTACAACATCGTTGAGGACGTGGCGGCGGGTAACATCGATGAAATCAGGATCTCCATGGCCAGCTCGCTTCCGCTGGCCGTCCCGGGGTCAGGCGCCCTGATCCAGATCGCCTTTTCAGCAGCTAGCACCACGTCACCGACAAGTGCTTCACTTGATTTCACACTCGCCGAGCTGAATGAAGCCGCTGTGACAGCAACGGCCGGCTTGATCACCATCGGTGGTGCCACGTCGACGATCGGAATCTCGGCCAGTGTCGCAGTAGGCGCGGACATTACGGTCACGGTCGACGATGTCGACCTGACGGGCACGGGGCCACTGACGGCGACGATCACCAATACAGACAACGGCGACACAGAAACGGTGAGTCTGACAGAGGGGGCCGCCGGCAGCTTCTCCGGCACGATTGCCACCGCCTTTTCCATCGCCGCCAGCAGCAATCCGGCATTGGATGTGCAGGCTGGTGACACCGTCACCGTTAGCTTCGACGATCCCTTCGATGCCAATGGTGTCGCCCAGACAGTTGCCACCACAGCGGGTGATCTGACGATCATCGGCGGGACGACCTCGACGATCGGGATCTCAGGCACTGTTGCCGTCGGTGACGACATCACGGTGACGGTGGACGACGCAGACCTGGCCGGCGCGGGGCCGCTCACAGCGACGATCACGAATACGGACAATGGCGACACAGAGACAGTGAGTCTCACCGAAGGCGCAGCCGGCAGCTTTTCGGGCACGATCACCACGGCCTTTTCAGTTGCTGCCAGCAACAACCCGAAATTGGATGTTCAGGCAGGTGACACGGTCACTGCCAGTTTTGACGATCCATACAGTTCGTCTGGTGGTCCGCAGACGGTCAGTACCTCAGCTGGTGATCTGACAATTACCGGCGGCACCACGGCCACACTCGCTTTGTCACCAGCGGCAGTGGATGCAGGGGATGACATCACAGTTACGGTTGTGGATGCTGACCTGGCAGGACAAGGTCCGCTGACAGCGACGATTTCAAATGATGACAATGGTGACACTCACTCTGTAACGCTCACCGAGGGCGCGTCCGGCACCTTCGCTGGTACGATCACCACCGTTTTTGGTTCAGCTGCGAGCAGTGGCAACAATCTGCTGGATGTGAAGGCGGGCGACGAAATCAGCGCGTCTTTCGACGATCCCTACGATGCAACAGGTGGCCCGCAGACCATCGCCACGACCCCGGGTGATCTGACCATCGGTGGTGGTACGACGGCAACCATGTCCCTTGGACCCACGACACTGAATCCCGGAGATCAGATCACGGTTACCGTGATCGATCCGGACGAGGTCGGCAATGGTCCTCTTACGGCCTTGATTATCAATACCACGACGGGTGACACCGAAACGGTCAGTCTGACAGAAGCCGCGTCGCCACCTGCTGCAGCGGGAACTTTCACTGCCGCCATCACCACGGTCTTCGCCTCTGCCGCCAGTTCGGAGAATGGTCTGTTGGGCATCGCCCCCGGTGACGTGGTCAGTGCCGAATATGTCGACTCTTTCAATGATGTCGGCGGCAGCGAGACGATCAGTCCTCCCGCTGGCAACGATCTGACGATTCTCGGTGGCACGACGGGAACCCTGACCGCCAGCGCCGGAGTCCAGGCGGGTGGTACTCTGCGTATCGAAGTACAGGACGCGGATCTCAACGTTGATCCGGGGGCACTGGACACGATTCAGGTCACCGTGACGAACCAGAGTGTGGCGAACGAGGTCGAGACCGTGACACTGTGGGAGACCGGCGTCAACACAGCGATTTTCCAACTACCTGGTGGTGCGCCCACATCCAGTGCAGCGGGAAGTGCTGAGGATGGCACTCTGCAGGTCAGTCCACAAGACCTAATAGAAACAGACTATGTAGATGAGCTTCGCGACGATGGTTCCCTGGCGACTTTGACGGCGGCCACATCCGGTACTCTCTGGGGTGACACATCCGGCAATGGCACGCTGCGGGCCCTCGACGCATCCTTGATCCTGCAGGAAAACGTCGGCTCCGTCACATTCGACGCATACCAAACGCTGGTTGGTGACGTGAGTGCACCAGGAGTCGGCGCGATCCCTCTCAACGGTTTCGATGCGGTGTTGATCCTGCGCTACGTAGTTGGACTCGAGGCAAGCTTTCCAGATGTTGAATCAGGAACCCCCGTGCATCCCTACAAGCGTGCAGCCATCGGTCGCCGTCTTGCTCTGGGCTCGCCCGAGGCGATCGACGGTCGGGTACAGTTGCCACTGGTCGTGTCCGAGGCAGAGGATCTGCTGGCTGGCAACCTGACAATTGGCTTTGATCCAGCCCAGATCCGCATCGCTGGCGTGACAGGGTCCGACCTCACTGGCAACTACGAGGTGGCCAGTCATGTAGAAGATGGGCAACTACGCATCGCCTTTGCCGGCACCGAGAGTCGTGGTGTTGGACAGGGTAGCATTCTGCACATCGCCATCGAACCACTGGCCGATGTGGAACTGGTTTCCGCCCTGACGATCGAATCGGCAAATCTCAATGGCGGTCTGTCACCGGTTGAAGTCGTTGACTCTCCGGCAGCGCTGGCCGTACCACAGGTCTTCGGGCTCAGTCAGAACTGGCCCAATCCATTCAACCCAGAGACACAGATTCAATACACCTTGCCCCAGGACGCCCACGTGACACTGACGGTCTATGATGCAGTCGGTCAGACCGTGTCCACCCTCGTGCAGGAGCACCAGGCCAGTGGCCAATACACGGTACGTTGGGATGCGCTGAATCAGGCGGGTCAGTCTGTTGCATCTGGTATCTACTTTTATCGTCTCCACACGGGTTCGATCACCATGACACGCAAGATGTCGCTCTTGCGATGAGGCTAGACCGCGCCCTGGGGTGCGGTGAGAGAGGAACGCCGTGAACATGATCTCGGCACAGTCCGGGACATGGCGCACAGCGAGAGAGGTGATCAAACGACCTCTCTCGCTGTGTGCCGTTCTCGTCTTTCAGGCCCTGGCCTTTGGTGCGGCCAATGCCGTCGAAGTCTCTCTGCCTGCCTTGGAGTTGGCGGCGGGGGAGACGGCACTTGTGCCGATGACGATCAGCGGTGTCGAAGAAGGCACGCTGATTCTGTCGCTGAACGCCGATATCCGCTTCGATGCGTCCGTCTTACCCACATCAAGTTTCAGTGCTGATCGCCGCTCGTCGCTGACCTCCAGATGGAGTCTGGCGGCCAATGCTCGACTGGTTCCCGATGGTGGGGCCGCCAACGGCCAGATGCTGCTGGCGGGGGCGACGGCCTCTTCCGAGGTAAGCGGTGATGGCACGCTGTTGTTTATCACCATCAGTGTCCCTGAGGACGCGTCCCCGGGATCCACATCACCGCTGCAGATTGCCAGCCTGTTTTTCAACAATGGTGATCCCGCCGTCACCGTGGTGGATGGTTCGGTGACGATCGTGGCGCCGCGCGTAAAAGCCGATTTCACCGGTCACCCCCTCGATGGCCCGGCCCCTCTGGAAGTACGTTTTGAAAATCTTTCGTCAGAGGACGCCGACATCTATGCATGGGACTTCGGAGACGGGGGCACGTCAACTCAGCAGAACCCGCGCTACACCTATGAGCAGGCTGGGTCCTTCGATGTGAGCCTCACCGTCACCAGCGCCACAGGTAGTGACACCGAAATCAAGCAGCAATACATCACGGCCACACCTGATCAGCAGCCACCGGCAATCGTCGAGGGACCCGTGGTTACGAGTGTCACCCACAGCAGCGCACATGTTGGTTGGGTAACCAACGAAGAAGGCACGAGCGAAGTCACCTACTGTGGACTTCGTTTTCGACCCAGCGTCGGAAGTGTGGATGAAGTTGTCTCGGGCTTGTCCGGCGAACTGTCCGACGAGGATGACGACACCGTCGCGGAGCAATTGCAGCGTGGTGAACTGGGGCATTTTACCACGGCAAGTCAGCTACCCATCTCCTGTGAGCGCATCTCAGTTGAAGATCTGACGCTTTCACATGGCGTCGCACTCAGCGGTCTGAGCCCCGCTTCTTTCTACATCTACCGTGTGCGATCGACAGATGCCTCGGGCAATTCATCGCCGTGGAAGGGTGGTTTCTTTGTTACACGGTCGCGACCCGATGATGACCCCCCCCGGATCATCCTCGGTCCCCATGTAACGGCGGCTCCTGATCGGGCTTTGATCAGCTGGACGACGAATGAGATCAGCAACAGCTTCGTGCAGATTTCGACGAACTCCAATTTCAGTAATGACGAACGCATTCTCATCGACGAGCTCGTGACGGCCCACGAAGTCTGGGTCGATGTAGAGCCTGGCACTCGCTACTACGTGCGAATTCGTTCCACGGATGCTTCGGGCAACAGTTCGGCGCTGAAGAAAACTCGTTTTCGTACGCCCCTGATCGACAACGATCCACCGTCGCTGATTGGCGTACCCATCGTTACCCGTCGCACGGCCACGCAAGCAGTCATCGTCTGGAACACGCAGGAAGCGGCGACGTCACGTACCGAATTCGGGATCACCGAGGACTACGGGTCCTCCGTCGAAGATGGTCGACTCGTCCATCATCACCAATTGGTCCTCAGTGACCTCACACCGCGTACGGTCTATCACTATCGCGTCCTCTCATCTGATGCCAGTGGCAACGAGGTCGTGAGTCGCGATCTGAGTTTCATTACTGCTGCTGATGACGACGATGATCGACCCCGTTTCCGATTGCTGCCTTATGTCCTGAAAACCCTCCATGATCGGGTGATCATCGGTTGGGAGGGCAGTGAGGAAGCGCGCGCCGTCATCGAGTTTGGTCGGGATACCGACTTCGGTGAGATCTTCGAAGTCGCAGAGCCGCGACGAGATCACAAGCACACGCTCACGGGCCTGTCTCCAGGTTCGACGTACCACTGTCGCGTCCTGATGACGGACTTGTCCGGCAATGGCCCCACGCGCTCTGAGAGTTTCAGCTTTCGCACGGCGAGCATCATCGACAACGTGCCGCCCGTGATGGTGGGATCACCGCGTGTCATTCGTCGCTCCGACACGAGTATTACCCTCGAGTGGACAACGGACGAAATCAGTGACAGCCGTATTGAGTACGGCTTGAGTGCCAACTCCCTAGATCTGCAGGTTTCAGACAACGACCTGACTCGTCGGCATAGTCTCACACTCACGCATCTGCAGCCCGGTACAACCTACTATCTGCAGGTTTTCTCCACCGATCCTGATGGCAACGAGGAAACAGCTCCGACCCTGACAGTGACGACGCGCAGTGACGATGATCGCCCTGCCGTGCGCATTCTTTCGGGACCTGACGTCGTGGCCCGTACCGAATCGTCCTTGTTGGTCGAATGGTTGACCGATCGTCCGGCGACGAGCACGGTTGAGTATGGCAGCAGTGTCAATCTTGATCAGGAGGTTGCCCTCACCGGGCACCGACGCCACCACCGTGTCACGCTGACGGGACTGGCGGCGGCAACGACCTACTTCCTGCAGGCGGCTTCAAGTGATGATCGCGATGACGGGGTCGTCAGCAGTCGCGTCCTGGCAGTGGCGACGAGCGACGTCGCCGATACACGACCCCCGAAACTGCGTCACATTCAGGTCGAGCGTATTACGGCCACTTCGCTCTTGCTCAGTTGGCGAACCGATGAACCTGCAGGTGGCTGGGTCGAGGTGGGTGACCGAGACAGCGACTATGATCGCGATTTTGGCGACGAGCGGCTCAAACGTCGCCATCAGGTGCTGGTCACTGGTCTGGATGCAAGCTCGCGCTATCACTACAGACTTCGCGCCAGTGACGGCAGTGGCAACAGACGCTTTAGTGACAATCGCTCCGTGCGCACAAGTGCTGACCCCGATGAACGCCCCCCACGTTACTGGCGCAGACCCGTCGTCGTTGCTTCACACGAGTCAGCGACATTTATCTGGACGAATGACGAGCCCTGCTTCGGCGGCGTTGCCGTCGGCACAGAATCGACACTCGGCACAGCCGACGAAGAGCTGTTTGAGACCGAACGTCTTGGCAATACGCATCGCGTGACCGTGACAGGTTTGCGCGCTGGAATCCGCTATCTCTTTGCGGTGTTATCTACCGATGTTGCCGGCCACACATCCGTCTTCGGCGAGCGCCGCCCTGGTGCGGCTCGTGTCGTGCGACCTGACGCCGATCAATTGGCTTTCACAACAGCTTCGACCGAGGACCAGACGTCACCTGTCTTTATTGCTGGCCCCACCGAACTGTCACGCAGCGACTCCGACGTGTTAATCGGCTGGGAGACGGACGAAGTCAGTGACACACGTGTCTTTCTCGTGGATGACGATGGGGAGGAGTTACTCGCCGAGTATGTGCCCGAACATGACTTTGAGCATCAAGCACTCATTACGGGGCTGGAGGCGGGTACAACCTACCACCTGCTGGCAGCATCGGCTGATCCCAGTGGCAATGGTCCTTCGAGAAGCCCGCTCTATACATTCACCACCCGCACCGATGCCGACACGCAGGCGCCGAGGTTTGTAGCTCAACCCACGCTGCGCAGTGTCACGGACAACGCAGCGACTCTCGCCTGGACTTCAGACGAAGCTTCCACCGCGACGATTCGCTTTGGTGATCAGAGCCTGGACCAGACCCACGCTCTGACCCAACCCGGTGTAGATGCACAGATACAACTGACTGACCTGACGCCGGGTGTCACCTATCAGGCGCAGGTAGAGATCAGCGATGGCCCCGGCAATGGCCCGGCAAGGTCCAGCCTGGTCAGCTTCACCACGTCAGGTGCGGCAGATCTGCTCGCACCAGCCATTACAACACTGCCGTCAATCGGCTCTCTGACACCCGTCTCCGCAGCCGTCGAGTGGTCGACGAATGAGGGGGCCGATGGATTTGTCGTGCTGGGTACGCAAGCCGACAATCTCGACCGTAGCTTTGGTACCAACGAGGCGATGACGGAGCACCGCGTGACTGTGACAGGGTTGCAAGCTGCCACGCAGTATTTCTACCAGGTCTCATCGGTCGATGCCTGGGGTAATGGCCCAGTCACAAGTGCCGTCGCTTCCTTCACCACTCCCGCTACGGCCGTCACGGCAGAGCAACCCGCCGGCCTCGCCGCTTCTCTGGGAGCCGGTGCGGTCCGGCTGGCATGGCAGACGTCAGATGACAACGTGGGCTATCTGGTGTATCGATCACTAACGAACGGTTCCTTCGAGCTCGTTGCTGGACCGATCGCCGCAGGCAGTTATACCGATGCCGGTGTCACAGCGGAAGGCCTTCATCACTATCGTCTCACAGCGCTTGGCGCGGATGGCGTTGAGTCGACACCGAGTGTCACTGTTGACGTGAATGTTGTGCTAGCCGCCGGCGATTTCGACGGCGACGGTTCGGTCGGTTTCGAAGATTTCTTCCTCTTCGTTGGCCATCTCGGTCGCCAGGCAGCCAGTGCCGACTTTGACGCTCGTTTCGATCTCGATAGCAATGGCAGGGTCGATCTGGAGGACTTCTTTGTCTTGGCTGGCGTCTTTGGCACGCACTACGGTAGCGGCAAGACCGCACAAACCAGGATCACGACCCTCGACGGTCTAACCTTGCACGACCTGACCGGATCTGGCCATGATGCGACCTACCCCGTTGACATTGGGCTGCCCGTTTCGTCGACATCCTATGCCCTGGATATACGCTTCGATCACCGGGCGCTGCATTTTGATGGCGTCGTCGATTCCGGGACACTGATTCTGCCCAGCCAGCAAGAGGGACAGATTCTACTCGCTGGCCACGGGCAACCGACCTCCAGACTACGATTGGCTTTCCAGAGTTGGCCCGGTGCTCCCCTGGGTAGCGTGCACATCGCTCGTGCTCGCGGCCTGTCGACGGACCAGCACAGCTGGGTTGCCGCGTCGACACCGACCTTACGATTACAACCCCAGCGCGTTGCTTTGCTCGCGAATGTGCCCAATCCATTCAATCCGAGCACGAGCATTCGCTTCCAATTGCCGGCGGCCGTGCCTGTGTGGTTGACGATCTACGATGCGTTGGGCCAACGTGTGGCCACGTTGCTGGATGGCGACGAGCAGGTCGCTGGATTCCATCAACTCAGCTGGTACGGCCAGGATGATGCCGGGCGATCTGTCGCCAGTGGCGTCTACTTCCTCGTTCTGGACGCGGATCACCGGCACGAAGTCGGTAAGCTGCTGTTGTTGCGGTAGTGGGGTGATGAGGATGATGATGCAACGGGGAAGACGGAAATCTACCGTGCTAGGTCGCACCTGGAGACGGCTGCTCGTTTTCTGGTCCCTCTCGGTACTGCCCGCCGCCGCCGTGGATGTATCGCTTCCAGACACATCCATCGGCTATGGGACGGTTCTGGTTCTTCCCCTGAATCTGGCTGATGTCAGCCCCGACAACATTGTCTCGGCAGAGTTCGATATCGCTTTCGATCCGCAGGTGTTTCTCGTCGATAGCCTGCATGTGATGGGAACGATGCAGACCTGGCTTGCCGACACGATCCGTGTGAGCGGTGTCAGCGGCGATACGCTGCGTTTCGTTGGCGCCACGGCAACGGATGCGATCGCCGGCGACGAGGTTGTGCTGCAGTTGTTCGGCACAGTCGTCGATCTTCGCGTGCCCACGACGAGTCTGGTCACGCTACCCCACGTCTTGCTCAACGATGGCTCCCCGACGACGACCGTCGACGACGGCTCTATTACGTTGGTCGGTGATGATGCCGTCGTATCCGCTTCTCCGTCGGTGGTGAATCTTGATGGCACGATCACCATTCTGGTCACGGACAACGATGCAGATGTAAGTGGCTCGGTGGACCAGGTCGATGTGCTGGTGACGGGGAATGGTGACAGTGAAACTCTGCAAGCGTCGGAAACCGGCGGATCCACAGGCATATTCTCTACGTCCATCGACGTTGTGTTGGGTCTGACCCCGATTCCTGGTGATGGCCAACTGCAGGCCTTCGCCAGTGTCGATATCGACGTCTGCCACACAGATGATCTCGATGCATCGGGCTCGACCGTCGAACGCTGTGATGCCGTCGTCGTGTTTGGTGGCGACGACGGTGTACTGACGGCCACCGTCGTCATGCAACCCGGTGACACCCTGCACATTCGCCTGGAAGACACAGATCTGATCGCCGACGACACGACAGACGTGGCGGTTCACAATGGTCGCAGTGGTGAATCTGAGGCTTTGCGCTTGCCACAGACCGCGGCGCAGGCAGGCTTCTTCTTCTCAAGTCTGATCACGGCCTTCGGGGCCACAGGACCCGACGATGATGGCGTGTTGCTGGCACAGGAGGGTGACACTCTCTGGGTCAGCTACAGCGACGCCTTTACTGCATTGGGCGACACGGGAAGTACTCAGATCTTCACGATGACCGTGGATCCCCTCGGCGATGCAAGTGGCAATGGCAATGTCCGTGGTTTCGACGCGTCCCTGATTCTTGAACACTCTGTCGGTGCCGTGACCCTCAGTGGTCGCGACTCTCTGGCGGCCAACCTCGATCAGCAGGCGCCCTTTGGGCCGATCACAGCCTTCGATGCCAGCCTGGTGCTGCAACATCGTGTGGGGCTATTGCCGCGCTTCCCGATTCAGCAGAAGGACGCTGACAATCATCCGCAGCCAGAGGCGGGTGCCAGCAGCAAGCGTGCCCCGGTCTTCGTGCCTGTCGCGTTGGAAGCCAGTGAACAGGGTTGGCGTGTCGTCGTGGACGGTGACACGCAGCTGTTGTCCGGCCATCTCGTGCTGGATCGTTTCGATGGCGACATCGTCGCCGGTGAGGCGTTGCACAATGCCTTGCTCACAAGATTCGACCCCGACACGGGCACGACGCGTGTCGCCTTTGCCAGTGCGGCGCCCATGCAGGGATCACTGGAGATTCTGCAATTCTCGGGTGCTGACGCACCGCAGATTCGGGAGATCACGTTCAATGGTGGCCAGGCTCTTGGGCGAGTGCGCCCCGGTTCGGCTCCCTCGGTGGTGGCGCCAAGCCGCTTCATCCTCCGCCCTGCGATGCCGAATCCCTTCAACCCGACGACGCACATCCGTTATGAACTGAAGGAGGCGAGCCACGCCCACCTGGTCATCGTTAATGCCCTGGGTCAGCAGGTTCGGACCCTCGTCAACACGACGCAGACCGCCGGAAGTCATTCAGTCGTCTGGGATGGTCGCAGCGACCATGGCCAACATCTGGCAGCGGGCACGTACTTCCATCACTTGCGTGCCAATGGCCACGCGGCGACAGGCAAGATGGTGCTCGCCAAATGAGACGCCACCTCCTCTCCCTTTTCGCCACCCTGCTCTTACCGCTTCAGGTTGCGGCGACAACGATCGATCTGAGCGTCGTGAACGGCGACACCCGCATTGTTGGCGCGGACGCCAACGGCTTTGTTGGTCTGACGGTCCGGGCTGGAGATGTCAACGGTGACAGCCTCAAGGATCTCATTCTCGGGGCCGCCGGGGCCTCTCCCGGGGGGCGCGCCTTCGCCGGCCGGGTGTATGTCTTCTTCGGAACGGGTGACACACTGGCAACGACGATCGATCTGGCCGTCGCAACGCCGGATGTCGTCATCGAGGGCAACTACGCCTCGGGGCAATTCGGCCAACGCATCGCCACGGGCGATCTGAATGGCGACGGGATCGGTGACATCATCGCCGGTGCACCCTTTGCCAGCCCCGCGGCTGGAACCAATGCTGGTATCGCCTACGTCATATATGGTGACTCGACGTGGTCCGGCACGACGATCGATCTGAGCACGACCAGCGCCGACGTGACCCTGACGGGCGGGGCGGGTCAAGAAGTTGGCACAGGCCTGGCCGCAGGCGACATCGATGGCAACGGAGTCGATGATCTGGTGGTCGGTGCGCCCAAGGCTGAAGGGCCCAGCCGCCCGGCGGCAGGCCGGGTGCACATCATCTACGCCGACACAGTAGGGTCCGGCAATGAGTTGGCTGCGACCTACAACCTCGGCCTGCACGTCGCCGATTTTGTGATCTTTGGTCGCGATGCAAGCGACAATCTTGGCAACGATATCATTGTCGAAGACATGGATGCAGATGGTCTCGCAGAGGTCATCGCCGCGGCATTTCTTGCCAATCCTGATGGTGAGGACAATGGCGGTGAAGTCTACGTCATCGAGGGACGTGCCAACTACAAAGCCGAATTTCCGGTAGGAACATACTCCATCCCCTCGACCGTCCTGTCACCTCTGTATGCGATCGTCAAGGGGGATCTCGAATTCGGTCAGGCGGGGTATTCGATCGCCGTTGGCGATCTGACATACGACGATGTACCCGACCTGGCGATCGGGGCCAATGGCGAGAGCCCATCGGGTCGAACGGCGGCGGGTAAGGTATTCGTTGTGGACGGAACGGTCTTGCCGGGCCTGACAGACCTGGCTGTGCCAGAAGACGTGAAGTTTGCCGTCTGGGGAGCTGTAGCCAGCGACAATGTTGGTTTCTCTGTCGCTGTGCTGAATGCCAATGGTGATGGGATGGACGACCTGCTCGTCGGGGCACCCTTTGCCGCCGGGTTTGCGGGCCAGGCCTACGTCGTCTTCGGTGATCAGCAATCGTCCGTGATCGATCTGGCGACCGACTCCGCCGACATCACCATCCTGGGTGATGATGCCAGCGATCTGACCGGATACGCAGTCAGCTCGATAGATGTCGATGGCAATGGCATCGAGGATCTGATCCTCGGCTCACCTGGTGCCACTGGTGCCAATGCATCTGCGGGTGAGGTCGTCGTCCTGCTGAATTCGCCACCTGCCGTAGAGATGGCCCCGGCAGACACTTTCGCAACATATGGATCCACAGCCATCCTGCCCCTGCGCGTGACCGCGATGACTGGGCTGAAGATGATCGAGGCCGATCTCGATCTGCTGTACGACAGCGACGTGATCACCTACACCGGATACGATGCGACCGGCACCCTGATGGCCGCGTGGGATACCGTGAATGTGGATACCATCGCGGGAGGTGCCAATCCCGATACGTTGAGAATCCACGGGCGAACCCTGGGGGCTTCATCGTCGTCGCCAGGAACCTTCCTGGCCCTCACCTTCGACGTAACAACCTCGCCTCAGCTGGATACATCGGATCTATCCATCGATCACCTGTTGTTCAATGGCGGCCGCACAGAGTGGAACACGCTGAGTGACGGCATCTTCGTCGTCATCGGTACGGATGGTGAACTGGCGGCGACCGTATTGTCGTCGCCAGGCGACACGGTCCGCATCCGAATGATCGACCACGATACGAACTTCGACGCCCTGACAGCCGAGACACTGGTGGCGACGACGACGAATGTGCGAACAGGCGAGGTCGAGACACTGCAACTGCTCGAATCGACGGTCGACGACTCTGTTTTCTTTGGCACGCTGCTGACCGTGGGTGCACCGGGTGCAGGCGTGGACGATGATGGTACGATGCAGGTAGCCGACGACGACAGTCTGATCGTCAGTGTGATGGATTCACTGGACGCCAGTGGGGCCGCCACCGTGCGTCAGGTGGACCATCTGGTCCTCGACCCGTTGGGTGATGCTGACGACAACGGCACCCTGCAGGCCTATGACGCAAGCCGGATTCTCGCTCATGCCGTCGGCCTGATCACATTGGCAGACCGCGACTCGCTGGCGGCAAATGTCGATGCCCTGGCACCAGGAGGCTTGATCGATGCTTTCGATGCCGTCTTCGTGATCCAGCGTGTCCTGGGTCTGATCGACCGTTTTCCAGTGCAGTCTGATTCGTCGGCAAATCATCCCCAGCCCCAAACGGATGATTCGGTCTCGAAGATCCTGCCGGAGATGATCGCTGTATCGTGGCAACGAGATGGGTCTGAGCTGGTTCTGGTCGCCGACGAACGTCGGCACATCCTCGCAGGTGACCTGCAGATCCACGGGTTACCGACGGCCGCAGTGATTCGACCAGCCGCAGATCTTTCAGGGGCCCTCGCCGTCCATCAGCATGACCAAGGGACGCTGAAGGTCGGCCTGGCAATTCCTTACCCCGTCGATGGGCCTGGTGAGTTGCTCCGGGTTGGACCGAAACCGGGTACCATCCTGCCGGCGTTTTCGCAGGTGCAACTAGAAGGCCAGTTCAATGGCGGCACACTAGGTCTGCGGGTCCAAGTGGCCCAGCGGGACATCACCACACGGCCGCGGGAACTGCAATTGCACAAGAACTTCCCGAATCCGTTCAACGCCGAAACGACCATTCGATTCGATCTGCCACAGGCGGAATCGGTCGAATTGTCGATATATAACAGTGTAGGCCAACGCATCCGTACTCTAGTGGATGGGGTGCAATCAGCCGGCAACCACCAGATCGTGTGGGACAGCAGAACTGATGAGGGCCAGCTCGTTGCCTCCGGTACCTACGTATACGTGCTCCAGAGCAGCGACCTGCGCATCGCGCGACCCCTTCTGCTGCTGAAATAGCACTTTCGCGCCGTCGATCTCTGACCGGTGCCACTCAAGCTCAGCCCCCCAAGCGCCGATACATCGAATAGAGGTTTATACGTTTTCTCCCCGTGACCCCGTCGGTCACAGGGGCACTGGATCCACGTGTCTGGACTCCCCTGGACACGTGTGTCTGACGTGCTCTGATGCTGCAGGAGACAAGGATGTCTACCGTATCGGCCATGCCGCCCTTTGCGCGGCGTTGCCTGCTCTGGATGGGACGTGGTCTCATTCTCGGTATTGCCGCGGCGGGTCTCGTCGTCGGTGGTGCTATTGGCCAACTCGTCGTCGCCTTCGTCCTGGGCTGATTCGCCACAGTTCCGGATGAGACGCTGATGGTCACACCAGCTCTGGAGGCCCTGAAGGGTCGTTCGACCGTGCGCTTTGTCGCCAGCTTCATCGGCTGGTTGGCAGGGTTCGCCGTCGTATTCGAACTCAGCCGCACGCTGTGGGTGCATGTGTATATGCTGCCCTTGACGCACCTGGCACGCCTGGCCCTGGGTCTGTTGGGTCTGCCTGCTCAGGTCGTAGAGCCCACGGCGACGGCCGTGTTCTGCCTTCTGCAGGTTGAAGACATCGTGTATCGGGTCACCTTCGAGTGCACGGGGATCTTTGCCCTGTTCCTGTGTCTGGCCTGTATTCTCGCCTTTCCCACCAGAGGCCTGGTCCGTTTCCAGGGTCTGCTGCTGGTGATTCCGGCCTTCGCCGCCTACAGTGCACTGCGTCTGGTCGTGCTCGGTCTCGTCGCTCACTGGTCGCCGGCTCACATCGATCTTTTCCACCTCTACGTCATGGTCGTGGCCAACATTGGTTTCGTCCTCGGTCTCTGGCTCTACTGGCTCAACACCGCAGTGGAGACTGACCTACCGTGACCGTCTCCGTTCACTTCCTACTGCGATTCGTCGTCGCCTCCAGCCTCTTGATGGGGCTCTGGCTCGGGTGGGGAGTGGACTATCTCGATCTGGTGGCACCGGCCGTGAACAGCCTGACTGTGTGGCTGGATGTGCCTTTCCAGTTGATCCGAGACGGCGACGCCGTCCTCTACGCGTACCACCCACCGGTTGGGCGTTCCTTCCGGTTGCTGGCCACCGGCCAGGAGTCGATTTATCTCAATCTCGTCGCCCTGGGGGCAGTATTTGCCGCGACCCCGGGGCGCTCCACCTCCTGGCGCCTCGGCTGGGGCACGGTGGCCTTCGGCTTGCTGTGGATGACGCATGTCGTGAGCTTCTACATGGGTGGCTCTGTCGCCCTCTGGCAATTCGCGGAGGGTGGTTCGCTGTCGCTCGTTCACCCGCTGGCTTCCTGGATCCCGGCCAGTCGGGGTGATCTGTACCTGCAGATCCTTACGCACTGGAATCTGTGGGGGCGTTACAGCATCTGCGTTCTGATGTGGATTGTGGCATGTGCTCATCCCCTGCCTGCACCCTCCACCGTCATCGCCAGGCAACCTTCAACCCTGCGTCACTGGACGCTGCGACCGACCACCTCCTGACCTCACACACCTCACTCCCCGGCATGTCGTGACCCACTCCCCCCTCTCCTCTTCCCGGCCTGCGATCATCCTTCTCGCCGCTCTGGCCATATCATGGAGCGGGTGCACGGAGGATGGTCCACTGTTTCCGGCCAACGAGCCGCCCTCGGCCGATGCCGGGTCAGACCGACTGGTGGAGGCGGGTGAACAGGCGCAGCTGGATGGCCGCAAAAGCGCCGATGAGGATGGTGAAGATCTCGACTACGCCTGGGCCCTTGTCAGTGGTCCCGCCTGGGTAGCCATTGCTGATGCTGACTCACCGCAGGCGCAAATCGTGCCCCAGGTTCCAGGCGAATACATCTTCCGCCTCACCGTAGCCGACGAGGCTGGCGCTACCGGACGCGATGATGTCAGAATCCTGGTGACCAGCCAGGCGCCGATCCCGATCAACACAGCACCCACAGCTGATGCCGGCAGTGACGGCACGACCTCGGTCGGTCTTGAAATCATCCTGGATGGCAGCAGTAGTTCGGATCCGGACGGGGACGACCTCGTCTTCGCCTGGGTGCAGATCTCCGGCCCCGCTGTGGCCATCGTCGAGGGTGACCGCCATCGAGCCCGCGTGATACCGCCCGAAATGGGCGACTATGTCTTTCGCCTGACCGTCATTGATGCCCAGGGCGGCAGCGCGCAGGACGAAGTACATGTTTCGGCGGCGCAGGTTGTGGATCCGAATGGCAAACCATCGGCTGATGCCGGCAACGATCTGGTCATTTTCGCCGGCGATACAGCGATGTTGGATGCCAGTTCCAGTACAGACCCGGATGGCGATCGCTTGACCTTCTCCTGGATTCAACTTCAGGGCCCTGCCGCCGTGCCGATCGTGGATGCTGCCCAACCAGTAGCTCGTGTTACACCACCCGAGGCAGGGATCTACGTCTTTCGTTTGACCGTCGCCGATGGCCTGGGTGCCAGTTCGGCGGCTGAAGTCCAGATTACGGCACGCCCGGCGACGGGGCGGATCGATGTAGAGGCGGTCTTTGGCAATGGGGAAGGTGGATGATGCGCGCCTTTCCGCTGTTGCTACTGTCCTTGCTTCTGCTCTCCTGCGGTGATCGCAACGAACGTGCGGTGATGGGCCCGAGCCCGCCGACGGCGGCCTTCAAGATCGCCCTGCAGATCCCCGACTCGCTCGCCGCCCGGGTGTCGCGTGTGAGCTATCTGATCGCAGGCGCTGAGATGGACACTCTTCAGGGCGAGTTGGTGTTCAGTGCTGATGGGGTCGGTCGAGCTTCGATCGGTGACGTCCCGGCAGGGTCGAACCGGACGATCACGCTGACGGCTTATGATGCCACGGGACAGATCACCTATCAGGGCTCGCAGATGCACGATCTGTCACCTGGTCAGACCCTGACAGCTCGCATCGTGCTGCAGCCAATCCCCGGAGACGACGGCACGCCTGGCGACGACGGCACGCCTGGTGACGACGGCACACCCGGTGACGACGGCACACCCGGTGACGACGGCACGCCCGGTGACGATGGCACGCCTGGTGACGATGGCACG
>Ga0233428_1000763_pt1 | contig 40676 bp, 54 predicted proteins | sample SI_118_April2016_4_FD_179890 | JGI IMG/M metagenome (GOLD analysis project Ga0233428, IMG submission 179890) | Seawater microbial communities from Saanich Inlet, British Columbia, Canada - SI_118_April2016_120_MG | ecosystem: Environmental > Aquatic > Marine > Inlet | place: Canada: British... | reverse complement strand
ATATTCCGTAAAATCTATCCTTGAATTTATTTAAAAGCAAAATAATATCAACATCCTCCGCTTCATCTTTTGCCCATCGAGGTTTTTTAGGGTCAATAAAACATTCTATTGACTGAATGACCATTTTCAATTCCTCTTTGGTGAGTGTTAATTTCAATTGGGTAGTAGGACTACCCAATTGGACGTTATCTATATGCTTCATAAATTGTGATCTTGATTTTTTGTAGTGGGTCAATCCCTATCCTTCATGGACCATTATATCATAAGTAGCTCAGGAAGTCAATAGTTTATTCACTATTTATTTTCGCATCTATTCAACCAAATGCACTAGGTGTTTTGACTCTCACCCACGGCCCTCGCCTGAATATCCTTGCAGGAATTGCTAATTCTTTTCCAATCGGATGTGTCTTCCAGTATTTTTTATCTATTCCTAAAATTCTCGTCAGGAAGGTGTTGTGTTTATTGTCAACACCATATAATTCAACTTCAACATCTACATTCTGGCCGTCAATCTTTAATCCGCCTATTCCTCTGAAGATGCCCATTTTGATTTCATTTAGTACTGTGTGTTCTTTAAATGTTTTCATTTTTTCTTTCTTGGAACGTTTTCTCTTTCCAGTACTTACGAGGATTTCCACACATATGACAACTACACATTGCTGGTGTATGTGCCTTTTTTCCTATCATTCTTTCTGACGGCGGTTCTTCTGGCCACCACCATGTATCGTGGCTTTTTAAAACTTTCGCTTTCTTCTTCTCTTCTTGGTGTCTACGATAATCTTTCGTTCTCATTTTAATGACCTGAGTTTTCATAATTATCTTTTGCCCACCCGCTACCTTTGAGAATAAAGGACATCCTACCAGCTACAAGTTTATGTACTCCACCCTCCTTTTCACAACTTTTACAAACAGTAAGTGGTTCATCAGAAAACTTTTGAATCTCTTCCCAAAGCCCGTTGCATAAGTCACATTGATATTCGTATATTGGCATTATTTTTCTCTACTTTAAATAGTATCTCTAACATCTACTGGTTTTTCATTCTTAGCTTTTGTTATATTCGCGCACAGTGTTGTAATATCATAAACATACTTATTATTAACAGGTGTGAGTATCCTTACCTCTCCAAGATTTTCAAGAAACCATTCATAAGTATGATCTTCTTCGTATTTTTTTATAGTACACTTGACTATTTCAAATACTTCATGTGGTTGTAACATTTGCTGAATTGTAGGGTGATTTGCCATTGTATGGAAATACCTTGCATACCAATACTCTATTTTGTCATGTGGCCAAGGCTTATGAGTAACCTGTTCAGCTTGTTTCATCTCTATTTGTACAGGAACCTTTTTCTCCACTTGGTCCTGTGATGGTGTCATGTTTATTGTACATCCACCAAGTATTATTATCATAACGAACATTAGTGACTTATACATCTTTACTCTAATCCGTATTTCTACATTTAAATTGTTATTTTAACCGTATGGTTTTGTTTCTATATTTCCATGTGGTGGATTTGTATCTACACATTGACGATAAGGTTTCGAGAAATCCTTCCTCGTTCCTCTTGTTCCTCTCTTCATACCGCTGTCTTCCCAATAACCATAACATCCTGTTTGAATTTGTCTTACTGCTTCACATCCAACTAATATTGTTGATATCATTATCACTAAAATTAATACTGCTTTGTGCATATGTGGTTTCCTTTATGAAAGATCCTAATATTATCTAATATTTATCTTTTTACTCTAGAAAAATTCTTATATTTCTCAAATTTAATCACATCTTTGAATTTATCAAAAAGTACATCACCTTTATGGCTGATAATAAATGTATTCTGCTTACCTGTTAATTTATGTAAAATTTTTAGAAATTCCTCAGTACCATTTACATCTAGCGAAGAATCAAATACTTCATCTAAAATTAGAAGATTGGTATTAACACTATTTTTCATTTTAGCAATTGTTCGCCAAGTAAAAAGAAGAGCTAGATCAATTCTCATTTTCTCACCCTCACTAAATGAATCATATGTAAATTCATCTCTAAATCGTGATTTTATTTTTTCTTCAAATTTTTCATTTAAATTAAAGGATACAAAAAATTCCATTGAAGATAGATACTTATTAATCAATTTGTTCATTATAGGTAGATACTGCTTAATAATACGAGTCTTAATTCCAGTATCTTTTAATAAAATATATGCGGTCTCATATAACTGCTTCTGTGATGATAAACTTTTTTGTTTCTCTATACACAATTTTAATTCTTCTTTTATTTCTTTTAGTTTGTGTACCCTTGTACCTATATCATCTTCTCTTCCTGCTATCTCCTCAATTTGATGTTTTAATTTTAAAATATAACTAGAAATTGCTTGTATTTGATTTTGATGAGTAGTAATTTCTGTTTGAACTTTTGTAACTGTATCTAATTGTGCTTGATATCCACGGATCTTATTACCTATCTTTAATAATGCTGTTCCACTTTCATGTAAACGCCCATGATGCTCTGATATCATCTTAGCCTTATGGTCTTCCTCTAGTTCTTGCTGACATGTAGAACAAACCGTGTTCTTTTCATAAAATTCTATTTCATTCTCTAAGGATATCATATTACGCTCAATACCCATTTGAAAGCCTGTCAATTCATCAAGGTTTTTTTGTGAATCATCAGTTGATATTGAATCTATTAGTTGTTTTACTATTACATTTATTCGGTCAATATCTGCAGTATTGTCACTAATATCACGTTTATTTTTTTGTATTTGATCTGATTTAGTTTTCTCTAAATCGGCAATCAAACCTTCAGTAGTATTAATATTACCAATAGATAATTCTCTTTTAATTTCATTAGAAGTAGTTATGTCTTTATTTTCAGATATTTTATTTTTCAATAAATTATTCATTATAGAAAAAATCTGAATATCAAGTAAGTCCTCGATAATATTTCTACGATCTACAGTTTTTAGCTGCATAAAGGGAGTAAAAGAGGCAGTTCCCAATAGAACTATTTGAGTAAATGATTTATAATTTAATTTAAGTACTGTTTTTTCAAGGTATTCTTGTTGGTCAACAGATTTAGCATCTTGATCTAATCGTTTATCATTTACATAAATCTCAAAGATATTCTTCTTAATCCCTCTACGAATTTTATAGTACCTACTCCCAATATCAAATTCTATTTCTACGAGTAATCCCCCATCGTTAACAGAATTTATTAATTGTGGTCTATTGATCTTTCTAAATGGTTTATTAAATAGACCAAAACACAATGCGTCTAGGATTGTAGATTTACCTGACCCATTGTCACCAACAATTAATGTAGTAGAACTTTTATCTAATTGAATTTCTGTGAATTGATTTCCAGTACTTAACAGATTTTTCCAACGAATAGTTTTAAAATATATCAAAATTTAATTTTACTCTCTTCTAAATAATTACAAAATACTATAGTGGATTTAATCAATTCTCGTTCAGAGAAGTATAGGTTCAGTCTAGACTCTTCCATCAATATTCTTTCAATACCTGTGGTGAATTATGATGTTCAAATCTATGTTCTGAGGATTGTAGTTCAGCTTTCAATATGAGTCCTACCATCTTATTAAAAGTGATATCTCTTTCATGTGCCTGAAAGGCAACTTTTCTAAAAACATCATCTGAAATTTCTATATCAACTGCTGTGTAAGGGGTTTCATCTTTACCAATTTTAACAGAGTTGACCGAATTTCTTTTAGCTCGTGTAAGTCTATCATTTATTCTGTCATCTTCATCTTGAGAATAATTTGTCATAACTTCTCTCTCCTTTCGTAATAGTAGTTCTGCATAGGTTTCCATTGTTATATTGTCTCTACAGTTAATGCTTCATTATATAGATTTCTCATTAATGTATTTAATTCTGTTTTATTATCTACATTTAATGTATCAACATATTTACTTAAAATAGTTAAGGTATCTTGAGCCTCATCAATATTCTCATCTTCTTCTGTATATAAATCTGAAAAATCTTCAACTACTACCAAATTCGCTACATCTACCGCATAAAATTTATCTAGAACAGTATCAAACCAAAAGGGGTTCGACTTTTTTTGTATTATAACCTTTACATACGTATTTTCATATTCGCTATAATCCATATTGGTTAGCTCTTCTAGAGTAGTATCACTGTCATCATAATAATACTTTCTAAACATTCTATAGGGGTTTTGTATCCTCTCTAACTCTCTTGTCTCTGTATCAAAGATGTGGAACCCCCTAGGGTCTTTATAATCACTCCATGTTATTTCATACGGATTACCAAGATAATAAACTGTTCCATTATCTGATTTATGATGAAAATGGCCACTCATTACCATATCAAACTTTTCAAATATAGATGCTTGAAGCCCTTCAAAATTTGTTTGACCTACTTGCATTATAAATCCCTGAACTTCTAAATGTCCCATCAAAATTTGACAACTAGTGTTTTGAATCATCTTCATACACTCTCCGTAGTTACCTTCATTTATCCACGGCATCATTAATATACCAAGTCCACCAAAATCAACTTCCTTGGGAGAAGAATATATCCACGGCTCTACCTCACCTTCAGTAGTTGTGAAAATTTCTTCGATAGAGTTCAATTCATTAGTATTTTTGAAGAACGTATCATGGTTTCCAATTATTATGTGGGTATCTACTCCCATTTTCCACAATCGCTCAACAAAATTTGTTCGTAGATCACTTAATGTCTTGAAGTTTATAAATTTTCGTCTATCTACAACATCACCAAGATGGATACAAGTCTTAATATTATGTTCTTCAAGATAAGGGAAGAAAACGTTATCATAAAACTTTTTAAAATAGGTTTGAAAAATAGGACTATCTCCACGCGCACCCCAGTGCGTGTCTGTTATAAGGGCTATCTTCATGCAGAAACTCTCATAAAAAGTTCTAAATTAGAAACATCTTTCTTAACGGCTTTTTTCTTTTTACTTTGTTCAAAATTATCTACAAAAGTATCAACCATTGTCTTAAAATCTGACTTGCTATAATCTCCTACGGGCGTATCATCTTCCACTCCCATGTAGTCCATATAATCAGGAGAAATCTCATAATTCTGCATACTTTTATATTTTATATATAATTGCTTTTTCTCTTTTTGAATTCTTCGTATAAAGGCATAAAAGATGATTTGTGTAAAATAAGCAAAAGGATTCTTTGATTTTTCTGGATTAAAATTATGGACATAATGTAAACAGTTTTCTATCCCATCAGAAATCATATCATTTTTAAAGGTATAATTTATAAAATTTGGCCTAAAAGATAATCTTTGAGCTATTTTTAGAAATACAGATCCTAAATATTCTGAAATTTGTGGTGGAAGTTCATTATTTTCAATTGTAATTGAGAGTTCCTTTTTATACTCTATCATCGCTTCTAAAAATTGTGCATTATCTACATAATGCGCCTTGGCGACTTTTTTTCGCTTTGCCATATAATATACTCCAATAAATGATTGTTTTTAATCTATAATTCATTATATCATGGAATTCTAATAAGTCAAGGCTTGACAAATGGTAAAAGGGTGATATAATAAGCCTGTTGGGGCGGAAACATTAACAAAAGCAAATTAAAGAGAAACGTTAAAAATCTTATAAGGAAACTTCTCTTCTTCATATATTTTAAGTCTTTCTTCAAAATGTTGATAAGCAAAATTCTTTCTAGCTCCTGCACAGAAATCATCGCTAATATCATATAAAACGGTTTCTTGGTTATTTTCTGATATCCTTAGTCCTCTACCTATCGATTGTAGATTTCTGACCCTAGACTTAGAAGGACTAGCGAAAATAATGTTATGCAAATTCCTAATGTTGATGCCGGTACTGAATACCCCATAACTAGCCACGATGATCGCATCGTGTTCTGTTTCAGCAATTGCTCGTATTTGCTCTCTTGTATCGGTTTCTGTACCGCCATGTACAAAATAAATTTTCCTATTGTCATCTGCTTCCTCCTTTATCATATTGTATAAAATACGTCCATGTTTTTTCACTAATCTAAAGAGAAGTAACGTATTACCCTTTAAAGATAATACCAAATTTTTTATATATTTATTTCTTTTAGCGTCTCCTACTAAAAACTCTATCTCTTCCATATACTTAGTTCTTCTCATTGCCTGACATATTTCTTCAGGATATTTTAATATTATAATACTTATACGGAATTCTGCTAATTGTTTTCTATCAATTAATTTTTTAGTTGTTGTAACCTTATAAACCCTACCAAATAGACCCTCCAACACTAATTTATGTGTCTGTGTCCCATCTAAGGTTCCTGTTGTACCAATTCGATGTTTAGCATTTACACATTTAGTCATAATAGATGTAAGAGATTTTGATTTGAATCCATGAGCCTCATCTCCAATTACTAATTCGTATGGTTCAAAACTTTTCTTTTGGAGTTTATAAATGGATTGCCATGTAGAAATAACAACTTTCTTCTCTGATATCTTATCTTGACCCGCATAAACTTGATGACAAAATTTTGCAGAATCCCACCCGTATTGTTGAAAATCTGTATATAATTGAGATACTAATGATGTGGTAGGAACGATTATTAAAGTCTTAACATTCAATGCTCGTACAATTAGATAGATTATTAAAGATTTTCCACTTGCGGTAGGAGAAACTAATAATGCTTTTTGGTATGACAGAGCATGATGAAACGCCTCTAGTTGGTAATCTCTAGGAACAAATGGTAGATTGAGACTATCAATAAAGTTTTGATTTTTTTCTATTTTGAGAGGTTTCCACCAATCCCCATCAGGAATTATCTTATAGTTTCTTTTTTCAGCGAATATAAAAACATATTCAAGAAGTCCACTATAGAGGTATCTAGTGTGAATATTGAATAGCCGTATTTTACCATCCCAGATTTTATTACGATATGAGGGCATAAACGTATATCCAGGAACAAAGAACGTAAAATAATCACATAGTTCTTGAGCAACAGATGGTTCACAATGGATTTTTAAGTATACCTCATCATGCTTAGATATACTAATATCCTCAATTCCCTGCTGTAAAACGTTTCCAGTCAATTGCATTTTTAATTAAATATCCTCTATTGGTGAGACTTCGAACTATAGCTTCTAAATAATTCACCTTTTCTTCTTGTACTGCAAGTAATTTTTTAGATTCTATTACATTCTCATCTGAATCTATATATTCTTGTATGTCTACTTTGAGTAATTTTAATTGAAATGGTTCCCAATCCACAGCTTCTAATTCTTCTTCAGTCATTCTTCCACTATAATAATCTCTTTTTCTTCTACGGAGACTAGTAAATATAAAACTCATATCCTTGAATTTTAATTTTTCATTGGAATATAGTATTAAATACTTGTTATGTAATTGGGGAATTTTTACTGCTTCTTGAGATAATTCAGTTTCATCAATAGTACAATCACTTGACCATAATTTTTGTATTTCTTCAAATTTCATAATTTATTATTAATTATTTAATAGATTCTTAATAGTATATTCACTATAAGCAAAAGTAATTTGTGTTATTAAATTTGTTGTTTCCATTACTGTAGTATCAAATTGTATTTCTGCTAAATTAGTAGGGAACATATTTGCAAAATGAATCTCTAATGTAGGATTCATTGAACTACTTAATATAGTTAATACACCATCTGTATATTCAGGTTTACCAGTTATCCATGTAAATACTTCTTGCCAATTTTTTAAATATTCATCAACTATAAAACCTACAATTAATTGTTCATATTCTACTGAACCACCTGGCAACATAAGTCCCTCTCTTTGTGGGAGACCATAGGATATTCCAGACAATGTTATTCCAGGTAAATTAACCGTTTGAACAAAAAATGTAGTCTTAGGTAAAGCCTGAAGTTCAAATTTAAATTGTACTTCGGTTAGGGGATTTATGTTTTCTGGTTGGGTACTTAATGCCATATATCCTTTTAGATGTTATAGTGTTCTCTACTATTTAGTAGGCGTAAAAAAAGGGGTAGACAAAAGCCCACCCCGTTCTCTGTATTCCTTAAAAAAGGATTACATCAAGTTTGCTACGATAACGTGGCGATAGTACCTGTTAAGGTTAGCTGTAAGTGCGCCTGTACCGACACCGTTATTAGTGGCATCTGTATCATTGGCAAAAGGATTAGAAACCAGACCATAACGTGTCTTGAAACCAATCTTTGGTTGGAAAGAGTTCTCACCAACTGCACGAACCATTTGCAACGGAACGTAAGGACAATAGAAAAGTCCCGCGTCATATGCAGATGAACCTTTGTAACCAACAGTGAAGAAGTTAGTTGCAGAAGTAGGAGCATAAGGATCAACAAAAACTTTGTATCGACCATTAAGAGTACCGACCATTGTGGCACCAGTATCATCACCGTGAATATCATTTCCAGTTGGAACACCAGATAGTTGTCCCGCCATTGCTAATGCTGAAGCAACGTCTGAGGAAGTAATAAGAATATTACCTTTTCCTCTTCGTGTGTCTTTAGCAATTGCATTTGCTTCACGTTCAATTTGGAACATCAAGCCTTTAAATTTTTCAACTGACCAACGTCCGTTAGAATCAGTATCAAGATCAAAAGTACCAGCTGTTGCAACATTGTGTTGTGCACCAGGCTTAGAAGTTGTGTAGATAGTTCTCATAACTTCACGGTTGATCTCAGCCAAAATTTCTCCGGAAAGAATATTTGACAATTCAGTTTCAGCATCCAAACCGTGAACGGCTTTAAGATCCTGAGCCAATTCCATTGTGTACTCAGCTTTGAGTGCACGTGATCCAGCGGTTACTGTTACTTTGTCAATTGCAAACGCCATCTCTGGAATAGTAACATCAGCTTCTTGAACTGCTGTCGTTACACTAGTACCAGTTGTCATACTAGCATCTGCTGGGTTACTGTTAGCGGAATGTCCACTCCCACTACCAGAAAAGGATGTGTCAGCTTCATCGTGACCAGCTTCGGCACCATCTTGTGAGGTATAATGTGATTTCATACAAAAAATCAATCCAGTAGGACCGTTCATTGGTTGAACACCACAAACATCATAAGCAATAAGATTAGGCATTGCTCTACGGACTAGTGAAATCAAAACGGGATCAACATAATCGATGTTTCCACCTGTCTTGTTTGCATGGGCTGCTTCTTGAATATTACCAAACATTCCACCGTCTTGTGTAGTTTGTTCACGCATTGCGGTCTCTTGGTTTTCCAAAAGAACTGCAGTGACAGCGCGACGATAGCTGTCTTTAATTGGGGGAAGGTCTTCGTGTGAAAGAACCGGACCCCATTTTTTCTGAAGGTCTTCAGATAAATACATATTTTTCTCCTAAAAGAATTAAAAATTAATTGTTGTTGTAGCGACGTATCGCTGAAGTATATTTACTCATATTCTCATCAAGCCTTACTGGAGACTGTTCTTCAGATACTTGAAGGTTTTCATCTGTTTCACTAATTTCAGATGTGGTAGATTTAGTCTTAGGAAAATAACTTTCCTTTAAGACGTTTAATTTTTCTGTATATTGTTCAGCATTTTCATATTCGATGCCTTCTGCTAACTTTGCGATTTTCTCTGAATCGGTATCAGCTAGATCATTGGTTGTAGACTTTAAGACATCACTCTTTTGAAACTCTGCCAATTCTTTTCGGAGTTCTACTCCACGATTAATCTCTTCATCTAAAGAAGTTTCCAAGTCATCAACTTTTGTGAATAAGTCGTCAACCATGTCCACTTTCTCTTCAGGAATGTCGATGTAATGTTCTGAGAAAAGAGTTCTTAATCCAGACATGAAATCTTCAACCAATTCGGAACGAATTCCTTTTTCGATTGCCAATTCATTTTCTTTCATCCACTCTTCTACGACATAAGTAAGATAACCATCAACCTTTTCTGTAAGACCTTTTTGGAAATCAGCAGAAACTACCTTTTGCTCTGTAACATGCTCACTTTCAAGTTCTGTCAGTTTTTTGTTAACTTCTTCGATAACTTTTGCTTGTACAGCAGCTTCAAAGATAATTGAGGCTTTTGATTTGAATGCTTCAGTAAGTCCATCTTCACCTTCTACCAATGCAGCAACGTCATCTTTAACATCGATAGTAAGGTCTTCAGCAGTTACTGCAGCCTTAGTACGTTTTGCTTCTGTAGTTGGTTCTTCATCATCATCTTCATCTTCGTCATCAGACTCAATGAGAGATGCAGCAGTTAGAATTTGTTCGTATTTCGTTGATAATTCATCCTTTTTCAACTTATTAAGAACTTCATAAACAGCTTTAAGCATACCATTTTTTGTTTTAGGTAATACTGATTCAGGTAACTTAATTTCTTTCTCTTTTGCGCCTTTATCTGATTTACGCGCTTGGTCTCCGAAATCTTGAGATTCATCAACTTCTTCTTCGTCTTCTTCTTCCCCATCAACTTCTTCATCTACTTCTTCTTCATCATCTGAAGAACCTTGCTCAGCAGCAACCTTCCGTTTTTCGAAAAGTGCTTTCTCCGTCATCTCTTCAGACTCTTGGTTTGTTAATTCTTCAGACATTTAAATCTCCTGTACTTTAATTATATGCATTTGTTGTTGTTTGTAATTATATTTAGTAAATTCATAACTTTGACATAAAAGTTTCAAAAGCCTTAACTTCATTAATACTTTTATGCTGTATATCATGTTTAATTCGAGTAATTTCTCGCTCATCGAGTAATCCATTATCCCATATCCACTCTCTTCCTTCCATAATACCATTGACAAAAGCCGCTGGTGCAGAAGGATCAGCGACAATATCAGCAGCAGTAGCAAGATAAAAATCATCTTGTACTTGACTAACATTACGCCCCGCAGGCTTTAACGAGCCCATTCCTCTAGATGAAACACCCAAACGAGCACCCTCATCAATTAAATTCTTTACAATTTTCCCATAAGGAGTATCCATAACCTTTGCTCTACCGACAAAACTGTTCCCCTCCATTTTTAGTGATTGTATTAAATGGGAAACTCTTTCAAGATTAACAGTAGGACCTTCTGGATGTCCTAATTCACCAAACGCTCTGTTTTGGTTGATATAATTTTGTTCATATCTCTTAGCTTCTTTTTGTAATATATCTTTTGGATATATTCTACCATTGCGATTCTTTACATTGGCTTGCATAAATACACCTTCAATGAAGTAATTCTTTCCACCTGTACTAGTGGATTCACATACAAATTCTACATCTTCAAGTGTTTCGCAAATAAGTCTCATTTTTTTTCTCCTATCTATTGCCTAATACAAAATCAACTGGGAATCCCAAACTAGTATTTAGTTCATATTGAGGAATATCATATCCTGGTGCTTGTTTTTTACATTCCATAATAATTGTATAATCATCACCCGAAGCAAATCCAACTGTGGAAAACTGAATATCACCTAAAACTCCACCTGTATCACCGGTTGCATTACTTCCAATTCCTGGAAATTCTTGAGATGGTAAATTGAGAACTCCATTACCACCAATACTTGCAACAACAGCCTCTGTACTTGATCCGTCCCACTCAATCTTAACGTTTTCTCCGTTTGTCATCCATTGTATTTTAGTAACTAAAACATTGTAATCTAATTCTGTAAGATTTCCACTATTTGCAACGGTTTCAGTGTGTGTTCCTGATACTCCACCAACAATAGCATCTCCATTAGACATAGTAGTTAGAATAGTTGTTGCTGTTTTGTTTGTATTGTCCCATCCAACAACTTCTACAGTAGATGCTCCAGCCGTGAATCCAGTAACAAGAAAATGTTCCGTAGCGGCGGTTGTTATTACTTCACCAACTTTAAAGTTTTCTGTCGAAGGAGCGGATAAAGTAAGAGTATGTTTAGCCCAATTAAGAGTTGATACATCTACTTTCTTGACATCTGTCTCTGCTACATTACTATAAAATTTATAAACTACTTTTCTTTCGGTATCAACTAATTTTTGTGTTTCAGCTGCCATTTATTATTCCCCTGAACTTTCCGGCCCTTTCGGGTCTGCCTCTGTTTTGGTTAAAAAAGTACTTGCTATATCTTTTCTTTTATCTTCTAATGCTACCAGTATCTTCTGCTGGAGCGCACTGTTAATTGCGGATTTTACTTCTCCTGCATCACCATTCACGGATAACGCTACAATATTTTCAACTGCAGACATTTCGGACATAATAACTAACTCCTATATACGTTTATTTATCTATTATATTTATACTATTTATAAACTCTAACTATTAATTACTTTCAAGTTAGGTTTATTTAATGATGGGTCAAATTCAGAAAATTGATCCTCTGATTCCCCCTCTGGAGGAGCTGCTTCTGCCTTCTCTCTCTCCATCTGATCTTTAATTTCATCTATTTCTGCTTGAGTCAATTTAAGAACCTTCTTATTAATGTACTCTTGAGAGAAAAATTTACCAACAACTTCATCTCTGTAACCCATATCAGTTACTAAAATACCTAATCGTTCTTTCATCATTTGAGCATCTTTTAGTTCAGCAAAATGTGAATCAGACTGCCATTCATAAACTAGTTGATCCCTTATAAGTTCCCAATCTTGAGCTGAAATTACACCAGTAAGAAGTAATTGTTTTTCAAGAATATCATCAAATAATATTTGAAATCTTGCACGTAATCTTCCAACAAAACGTGTAAATTTTACTTCATCTCTTGAAATTTCTTCTGCTCGTCCTAGTATAAAGCCAGAATCTTGTTCTAAACGAGAGGGAGGAACGTTAAGAGCTTTGTATAGTTTTGATTTGAAATATTCAACATCAGCTAGTTCTCCTAAGTTTTCCCCGCCCGGTAATGTAGTTATTTCTGTTCCTCTACCACCTTCTCTACGTGGAAGCCAGTAATCTTCAAGCATACTCATATGCTTACGATCATCTTTGACATCACCTGTTTGAGAATCATATACAAGTTTATTCTTATACTTGTTCATGATATCACTAAGATATTGTTCTGCTTTTATTTTTGGTAAGTTACCCACATCAATATAGAAAATTCTTCGTTCAGGTGCTCTTGAAATACGGTAAATTACTACTGCATCCTCAATCATTCTAAGTTGATTTAATGGTTTAATTGCCTTATGAAGATGTCCTAATACAACTTTTCTATCTACATCCAATATACCAGAATGAACATACGAAACAGCATCAGCCGCTATTTGCATAGTTACTCCACCAGTTTGGGCTGTAATTCCAAATTCATTAAACAAATAATACTCTAGAAATTCATTAGTATCTACTTCTTTACCACTTGGTCCTTCTGTAAATTTAGGCTGTCTAACCTTCTTTATTTTTAAGGGATCTATTGAACGTAGTTCTAATATACCACGTTTGGGGTTTTTTTCATCAATAATAATATGAAAATATAATCTACCATCAACATACCATTTTCGGATTAACTCATAACCAACTTTTTTAAAATCAAGTAGACGAACTACTTCTTTAAATTCTTTATGTATACGTTCTTTTATTGGTTCCGATAGAGTAGATTTTTCAAGACTAAGACTAACAGGTGTCTCTTCTCTATTGGTGACGACTACTTCATTAATAACATCATCTATTGCTTGATCACATTCAGGAAAATTCGCCATATCACGATATTTCCGTATCATTTCCTCTTCATTTTTTGCTACACCCTCAAGATCTACATATGTACCATATGCTGATCCTGTGGGTCCAGCTTCAACTGCGCCGTCTTCTGGTTCAGGAAGAGCAAAAGACTTTTTATTTTTTTTGTCTTTGTCTACTCTTCCTATAGTAAAACCAAATAATTGAACTGCCATATATTTTTTTCTTTTTTCTAATTATAGTAATTTTAAATTCTAAATAATTTATGGTCCTTCTTCTGAACTTGGGGGTACTGAAACAATATTCCAATGAGAAAATTCCCAAGTTACTTCATAATCTTGAATCTCACTAGTTGCCCAATCAAGAGAAATTTCCGCCACACTAGAAGGCCATATATTAAAAAACTTCACAGAATTAGTTATTGTTTCTGACGATTTCGAGAATTGTCTAACTGACATTTCTCCACCATATTTTGAAGGATCATCATAGTCCGCGGCACGTGTATTAGTTTCAAAATCGTTAAGCTTGTTCATCCAAGCGATTAACTCATTACGTATTGAATGACCTTCATCATTATAAATGGTAGATGTCCAAGTCTCTGCTGCTCTATTACCAGGAATGTTTAGTTCTCTTCCCATATAAGCAATTGGAGTAGAGGTTATAGTTGAAGCTGGAAAAGATGTTGCATGACAAAGAAATTCAACTGTACCCATGTTCGTTGTACTCACTCCACCACTAGTAAGAGAACAAGAAAAAAGTGATTGTAATGCTCCACCATCACCTAGTTTAGATAAAAAAGTAGTTGGGCTAAATACTGGATCTACTGCCATTGTTTTTCTCCGATGATTAGATTAAAGATGTAATGGGGAAGTCTTTTTTACAAGTACTCCCTTCGGAAACCACCGTCTTCCCCCATCTATATTATTATTTATAAGACTATTTTATTAGCCGCCTGTAATTTCACTAAACTCGACACCAGATCTTACAGCAACAAATTGAAGCTGTATGAAGTTAATAGAACGAGATGGTTTTATATAAATATCACCACGAAATTCGTTACGTTCAACCACATCACTAGTATTATTTGAACCATCACAAATAACCTTAAAATCTTGAACACCTTGTCGGGCTTTAATATTTCTCAAGAAAGGTTCTACTGTAGATACAAATCTGGAACGTGTAAAAGAATCGTTGAATTCAAACAAGAACGATTTTGCCATATTGGCGATTGATTTTTCCAAAAGAATAAACAATCTTCGTACATTGATACGATCAAAAGCACTAGGTTTTGCTAGTAGTGTCTTATCTCCGAAAAGAAGAATTCCTTGTCCAGGCATTCCCACTATAGGATTAACACCTTTTTTATAAAGTCCATCTCTTTGTGTTTTATTCGGATTAAAAGGTAATTTAATAGCATTACGAATATTACCTCTCACTGCACCAGCAGGAGACCAAAATGGATCACGAGTTTGATCTGTAAATGCACAACATCCAGCAATATCACCATTCAATGGAACATATCTGTATACATCGTTATATTTATCATACATATATTTCCATCCAGAATCCATAACTGCATAAGAAGAACTAGGCATCGATTCACGATGAGCTATTACATCCGTAAGTTCTGATCCCGCGTTATTGACAACGGCTATTTGTGGAGGTGAAACAAACGCCACACAATCTTTACGATATTCTGCTATATTATTAATAGCATAAATTTGTGTAGCCGCACTTGCATCCGCTGTCATTAAAAGTGTTACATCTACTTCTTCTGTATTTTTGAATTCATCCAATCCTATTTGAATATTTCCAGGAGTTGAAGCTGATCCAGAATGTCCACCAGTTAAACTTGCAGAAACAATAGCTCCATTTGCATTAAATTTTCCTGTTGCCGCTCCACCCCAAGCAGTTGTTCCATAAGCAGAATCTGCATCTCCTTCTATAGCATGATCCATCCAACGAACATACGATGATCCTCTATTGAGTCTATCTTTGTAATAGTTACTCTGACCATCTTCTGACTTAGCACCTGCTGCAACTGAAACTCCTGAATATGTTTCAATTACAGTGTTGTTTGCTCCAGCAAATTCTCCGTCTTGATCTTCTATTATTATATGCATTTCATCATTTGATCCACCATTTCTTGCTGCATAAGATGTAGTAGTAGGATGATCATCGAATGAACTAGCATATTCCCATGTACGAGACCATGTATTTGCTACCGCAGCTAAAACAAATGGTGCATCAACCGTCATAGAAGTTGCACTACTAACAACGGTAACTTTTCTTTCTTCTAAAATACCTTCTAATTTAATTATATCACCCACACTAACTTGAGTTGAAAACTCTGTACTTGTACCTGTTATAACAGAACCATTAGCAGAAACGGCTACAGTACCAATCATTTGAGTAGATGGTTCTGCGAATCCAGATCTTATTTTACGTACAGTAGATCCATCAACTATATCAGATTCATATGCACTTGATGCGGTTGCTACAGTGTTACTAGTAATGGTTTTCAGTACTAAATACTTAGCTCCAAGTAAAATAACATCTCCAACACTTAATTCTGTTTGATAAAGAGTACCAGATCCTGCCAATGCTCCACCACTCGCTGTCCAAGCAGATGTACCTGTTAAGGTAATATCTGTATTTGAATTAAGTGTACCATCTGCATTAGTGTTTGCTTTAGCTGCACCACACATAGAAACTCTAAGACTATTTCCTAGATCTCCTGGATATTTTGCTATGAAAGGACCGAAATCACTACTTTGACTTCCTCCCATATTTGGATCATAAGTATTTTCATAATCTTCATCGTTTGCGATATAGACAGTATTGGCTGAGTCCATTGTCGCATTTTTTGCATCAGTTGTATTAGGTGTACGAACCACTTTAAGATTCGCAGAATACGCGAGATAACTTGCAGCCGTAAAAAATGTTTTATATGTAGCTGATGTGGGTTTACCAAAGATGCTTGCTAATTCTGCTTCATTAGATATTATTGTTCTTTCATATGCGGGTCCCCAATTGAACGGTCCTGCAATTCCGCCTTCGGTCATAGAAGTTGAAGGTACAACAGTAGTCAAATCGATTTCTTTGGTGACAACGCCTGGACTAATTGTAAAAGGCATTTTATCTCTCCTAAATAAAGTTTTATTGTAATTATAGTAATAATACTATCTGAATCTATTTATGATTTTTCAATTCTTCAAAATCATAAATAGTTAGTGTTATCATAAATATACAAAAAGGTCAAAATGGACAAAGTTAAATTCTGGGATAGTAAAAGTATAACAAAAAGATTTCTTAAAAAAGTTGATTGCTCTGAGACAAATACGAAATGTCACATTTGGCTTGCTGCAAAAAATAAAACAGGACATGGAATGTTTTCCGTTATGGGAAGAACCATGCCTGCTAGTAGATTTGCAGTAATGATGTATGGTATGTTTTCCCCTTCAACTGGACTCCATGGTGAAATTGCTGATCATGAAGTAATAACCCAAACTTGTTTCAATCCATCTTGTGTAAATCCCGAACACCTTGAAATATCTAATAAAAGAAAAATAGGAAAAAGATTAACTATTCGACCAGATCAACTAGTCACAGGTTCTATCAGTTTTCTGACTAGATTAAAAAAGGAAAGACCTGATTTACTTAATAAAATTGAGGATTTAATAACAGAAATAAACCACCCACCCACAGAAGTTAACTTTGGTGATATAGATCCTTTTACTTAATTATATAATCTTCTATTATTACTATCATCAACTGTCCAGGTTTGCCCACCAGCATCTTTAAAAGTTTCTTCTTCCAATCCACTATCTATAATTCCAAACGGCAACATATCTTGTTCTAAAGTTTCCATTTGTTCTTCCCACAACTGTTTTCTGATATCCATATTTGTCAATTCCTTAAAATATCGTTGATTCACCAACCACGAAAATATAACTAAACACATCGCCAAATCATCATGAGAACCTTCTTCTGCTTGATATGTATTATTTCGTAGAGCAAATGTGGTAAGTTCACTAATCGTATCAAAATCTGGAATAATCAATTGTTCTTGTTCTATCATATCTTTTAGAGTTGCACAACCAATTCTCTTAATTTGTTTACTCGTTCTTAGTCCTAACTGAATGTTCTTTGTAAAGCCACCACCAATTTGTTGACCAGCTCTCCCTCTCTGTGTAACAATCATTATGTTTTCATACTCTAAATCATAGTGTAGAGTATCCGCAACTTGAGAACCAATATCATTCACCTCAATCAAAACATGAGCCATATTATACTTATTCCCTACATTGTAAATTACATTGGGGTACAATAGGGGTGAAATAGTATTATCTTTAAATTTTGCTACTTGTCTATGGGGTGTAGTAGTAACATCAAATACAATAAAGGCTGAATAATCTACACCTTTTCCTTGAGCAGTATCCGCCACTAAAGCATATACATGATTTTTTATTGGTTCTTGAAATACATCCAAATGATTATTACTGTGTATTGGATTTACAAAAACTAACGTTCTAAGTTTTGATGGAGCAATTAATGTATAGGTTGACCCGACAAATTCACATTCAAATTCTTGTGTGAACTGTAATTCAGAAGTATTACGTATTGTTTCCTCTTTCCACTTTGCATCTCTCCCCGGCATCTCTGACCAATGAACTGCAATTGGTACATAGTCACTTCTTTTTTCTTCTGCTTCTATCCACATTTTATAGAACATATTCAGTCCAAGTGGAGTTGAAACAATAAGTACCTTAGTCGATTCACCAGAAGAAATTGTAGGATAAACAGAAGTGAAAAATTGTTCTGCTATGTTTTGTGGAACGTGAGCAAACTCATCAAGAAAAATGATATTAAATGAACTACCTCGAACAGCAGAACTAGAAGTTGCTGAGGCAATAACTTTAGACCCATTCTCTATTTCAATATTACCTTTGTTCCATACAACTGCGCCTTGTTGTAACCACTTAGGTAGATGTTCGTATGCAAGTTGTAATCTAGATAGGAGTTCTCTTGCTGTTGCACCCTTGTTGGCAAGAATAGCAACGTTAACACTTTCATTGAACAGAATATAATGAAGAAGGAAGGAAATAATTGTAGTTGATTTTCCTGTTTGTCGAGGTAATTTACAGATTACAAAACGATTATCATTAAATTTTCTAACCATATCTCTTTGATAATCATACATCTTAAATTTCACTAGACCTTTGTCTAAATGTACAATTTGAACATAATTTTCTATGAAATATTCAGGAGACTCTTTGCACTTCATGTATTCTTTGAGGGTGGTCTTCGTCCAATCTATTTTCTGACCAACGTTTTTTAAATTCGGGTTCCCGAGGTAATTTTCAGATGCCATTACGTGGCTCCTCTTCAACTTTGTGCATTTTCAACATTTTTTGTAATTCAGCTGTACTCCCCACAAACACTGCATTATTTACCAATGACGTAGTTCCACCCTTTTCTATTTTCAATTCCTTCTTGGTCTTATGTAGACCCATCATTTCCTTGTTTGCATCTAACCCTGCTTTGATTAGCTGTCCTACAACTTCAAATGCACGAGGAGATTCCGATTGTTTAGCTATCTCTAACATTTCTTCTACGGCATCTTGATTTCTCTCAATGAGGTTGTAGTAATTTTCTCTCGCATACTCATAATCCGTATCTTCATCCTTACCATCAGTTTTTGGTTTGATTCTTTGGTCAGGTACAGGCTTTAATTCTGAGGTGGGAACAAGACTTGTAATCTCAAGAATTTCGTCTATTCTTTGGTCTATTATGTTTTCCATTTTTTCCTATCATTATAAATTAACATCCAATCCAGTTGTTGGATTATTATCTATAGTATCATCAAAATATTCAACTGTTTGTGAATATCCAAAATCATCACTTGCTATAACATCAGCTGCTCCAGGAGTAGTTGTTATTCGTGTTTTTATTCCTGCCATTGATGAATCATAACTGTCTTCACTAAGTATTTTCATTACACCAGTATCATTTGGGGAACCTGCGTCAGCATCCAAAATTAAATGATTTATTGAAAAATCTGTACTATTTTCTAAAATAATATATTCTGTTTCTCCGACTTCTGCAGGAGTACGTAGATGTACTATAACCGTTTTAACAACTGACCCAGATTTAACATCTGGATAAATAAACCCCTTCAATGTAAAATTTAAGCTCCATATTATTTCTCTTCTTACAGTTAAATCACCTTCATAAGAATCCTCAATAGAAACATCATTTAATATTATTGTAATATCAGGTTTAATATTCATGGAAGGAACCAAGTTCACACTAACTGTAAACTCCGGTGTAAAAAATGGGATGATTTGCTCAAAAATCTGCGCGCCATCTTCTGAATTATCTACCATTGCAGACAACTCAAACTCAAAATTATAAGGTACAGGATTATACTGCTTTAATAGTGTAGTAGAAGAGGTTGCATTATTTGCTGCATAAGTTTGACCCAACGTATTTAATTTTCTAAGTGGGTCATATAGAATAGAAGTTAATCCAAATCCCATTCTCGGTAAACTCGTTCCAATACTTTCATCTGTCTTGGAACCCCTTCTTACACGTAATAGCATCTTATCTTTAGCTTCATACGCGATAGGAACTTTAATTTGTTGAATTATTACATCTGAGGAGTTTTTCCTTTGAATATTAATATCATTAAAGAGAGTTCCAAAAACTGCAACATATTTTCTAATAGTTTCATGGTAATAAGTAGTTCCTAACATTATAAGCTCCCAAACGGATTACCTTCAGTGAAATCAATAATAGAATCGGCTTCTTGTTCTATTGCTAAATTATCACCAACGAAAGCTGAAGTAGAATCTTGGGCATCTAATGCAGTAACGGAATAGCTTACTCCCGAACTGTTACCAATAATATTAGAAGTTCCTGAAAAATTACCTGTCATATTAATAAGATTTAATATTTTAGTTGTAGCATTCCAACTAGCAACTTCTCCTTGTACAGTTGCCTCCGCCAAAGAACTTCCTTGATATACAATTTCTTCTACAGTATAGTTCCCACTTCCAACATTCATAGTAAAATTTAAAGAGTAGGCTTGTAGTCGTTCAATTTTATCAATATCATCTACACCAGTATTCAGTTTTTGATTTGAATAAGTAAACATTTCACATAAGAGATCGAAAACTTGTAGTCCACCAGTTTGATAAAATATCGATTCATCCTCTACGAACAGTACTTGAAACAGGGCATTAGTCATAGGAAAATATATTAAATCTCCCTCTTTTGGAGCAGTATCTCTACCGTCACCAGTTAATCCCAATTCAGCCCATCTACGTCTCGCTACTGTAAAGGTTATTTGATCTTTTATTTGTAATCCAAATTTAGATATAAAATCACCCTCACCTTCAAAACCATCAATAGTTTTGATATACATTTCAATTGTATGGGCACTATTATATTGAGAAAGTCCATCTTCACCCATTAATATGTCTTCATCGACTATAGTTCTTGGACAATAGGATACATCAATACCATGAGTTTTGATGGATTCAATCATTAAGTTTTCTATCAATCGTTGATCGGCGGTATTTTTTCCATAATGATTGAAATAGGGGTTAGTTGCCATGTAGAGTTATCCCATCATATGATTTACAGGTAGTTCATAGCGTAATTGCATTTGTTCTTCTATTACTTGTATTTCACCAACTGCATCATCATACATTTGTCGCCCATTAAGAGAAATTCCCCCAGGTAGTTGTAATCCTTCATATTTAATTAAATTTTGACCCCATTGTTTCTTTATCAATAATGTAGCATATTGTTTAAGAAACATATCACCCCAAATATCAGAATATGTAGCGGGATCAAGAATTTTATCACATTCAACAATCACCCAAGCATCGACATCTACATCTACTCCCCACGAAACATCAAGATGTAATTTATCTGCGTGTCGATTATATCTAAATAAAATCGCACCTGTAAACATTTCATTAATTAATGACATGTGTTGTTGGTTCAGTTTATGTGTTACTAGATCCATACCCCCCAAATTACCTTGAACTTGACTCAAAGCAAATTGATATTTAACTGACCACATAGAAGAATTAGATACATCATCTGAAAAAGACATTACTCTTCTTACCCCAATAATAGCTTCGGCAATTGCAATATATTTGTTATCATAATCACCTATAACAACTGGTGTAGAGCTGTGGGTTGTTGCAGTAGCACTAGAATTTTCTCCTGTGAGAGTTTCACTTGTTGAAAACGTAGTAGTAGTATTACTGAAATACGTATTCCCATCACCACCATATTTAACTTCTGGGTCTTTAAATCTCAATGTTGTATTAGCACTATGATACTCATGTACTTTTGCTCTAACACCACTCGTTCCACCAGTGATATATTCACCAGCTGTAAAAGTACCAGTGGGAGCAGATGCTAATTTAACAGTAGAAGCGGATACTTGGTGTTTAAGATAAACATTTTCTGTAGCATCATAATGATATTCTTGATAAAACTGAAAAGCATCGTCTATACAATCTTCCACTTGATCATCATCTAGATTCAGGTCTACTACCGGCCATCCAAGTTTTCGTTTACAATAATCTTTAAAAGTTGCTTTAGTAGTTGGCTGTGCCATTATTTTGTTGCCTCCGGCGAAACTGTGATAAGACCTTCTACTACTCGTTCTATATCTCCACCTGATTGTGTATATTCAATATCATATACATAATTCCCGGCTGGAATAGCTGAAGTTTGGGTAGAGGTCATGGAGATTGTTACATTAGATCCCGCAATTCCTGCAGTGAAACTATATATATTATTTGCTGAATGATATGATTGTCGCATTTTAGCAGTAGCAGTACCAGATGAAATAGCTACATTTACTGATGCTGAATCTTTAGCGACAACAACTTTGGAAAAAGTGCAGCCTTGATCTAACACAAAATTAAGAGTTTGTTTTTGGAGGGTTAACGCCACAATATTCTCCTTGTAATAGTTTAGTTGGTATTTCTATAACTATTTATAATACCACCATTATCTAAAAGATACAAGTAAAATCACCATTGCAATAATCATTGAACATAGGAAAATTATATGGGTATAATACGTAATATTATTCAGGTTTCCGGAAGCTACCTTAAGCTTCCCGTTCTGCAGTAATCATCTCTTCAATTTCTTCTTGTAATTCTTCTAAGTTAACCGGTTTAGGGTTATCTTCTTTTATTTGTTTTATTGCTTTATACCATTCACCATTTTTATCTAATGTTCCATTGTCTATATCATGCCATAGTTTATCTAATTGATTATTCCATAATTCATAAGTATTCAGTCTATCATTTTTCCATTTATTAGCTTCTTCTATTTTTAGAATTATATCTGGATTAGGTTCAGGTAGATTATTCATGCTGAGTTCCCCCATGAAAAACCGGAATTATCTTTAGCTTGCCATCCGTGATAGCGAAAACAATAATGGTTATAATATCCGGCTCCTCCATTTATTCTACACCAAATTTTATTATTAGTAACCCCCATGGAAATACTACGGCCATGTATTGTAGTAGTTCTAACACTAATCATAGTGCTACCACCATAAGCATATGCACCAAACATATAAGAACCAGCATAAGATCCCCCATATTCATATGATAATACCTCAATATTAAACATATTACTTTCATTATGTACAATAGGGGTTCTTAAATATATGTCTGATCCACCTCCACTTCCATGATTATACCAGTCAGTTCCATAAACATGATTCGCTGTTTTTATCTCGGAAGTCAGTCGGCCGATAGTAACTAAATTAGTTGATCCACTCCATGTAGATAATGCAGTATTTTCTACATTACCTAATCCTACATCTGATTTGGTAGTACTTAATGCATTCAATCCAGACCCTCCTGTTACTCCAACAGGTAGCTCTCCTGTAATATTAGCCGCAGGTAAAGCGGTAAGATTTGCGCCACTAGCCGCAGGTAGAGTTGAAGGAAACCTAGCATCAGGTACTGTTCCAGCAGATAAATTAGAAGCACTTAATGCGTTCAATCCTGATCCACCTGTAACACCACTTGATAAAGTACCAGAACCAATTATTCCTAGAGCAGTCAATCCAGACCCTCCTGTTACTCCAACAGGTAGTACTCCAGTAGTTATATGAGAAGCACTAATACCTGTGGGTGTACCTGAAAATGATGGCGAAGCTTTTCTAGAATAGATGTTGTCATCAAGTGTACCGTCACTACGTTTAAATGACGCCATATTTCGGGCTTTACTCATGCTCTATCTCTATATTATTCAGGTTTTGGGTATTTATTTTTTATAGCTTGAACTGTCATCGTGTTTTAAGGTTTACTTACTACCCCTAATTCACTTACTTGATGTGTGTTATTTATTGTATCCATAACATCCTCATAAGTTTTTATCAGGGTCATATCTTCAACTGTTTTTTCTTCTAACCATTCAATCTTGTTAGTTGAAATATTGTGTGTATCTGTTTCTTCATAATGTGTATTATCTTCAAAAACAAAACCAGTAATAGACATATCTGATTTTTTGTATTCCATATAAATTTCCATTAGAATGCCCTTAATGATAAGTGGTAAGTGCTACTGTAGATATATTAGCCGGTTGATGATTATTATTTATTGCAGTTCCTAAGAATGATACAGACTGTTCATAGGCTCCAGCAGTTGATCCAGTACAACCAATATATTTTGCATAAAAAGTAAATTGAGGTTCTCTAGCAGTATGAACACATTTAAAGAAAAATGTAGCATTGTTGTTACCACTACCACTACTAAGATAATATGGAGTTGCAGTTATTGAAGCACTATATGCTCCACCACCTGTATTCATATCACAATATCTTTTACAAACTGAGTAATTTGCACCACCATGACTGCCAACGCCTGAGTGATTATTCGATTGTAAAAGATAAAACTTTTGAATTGCTCCCGCTGTCGCATGATTTCCACTTATATGACAAGTAATGTCCCAAAATCCTGGGCTTCCCGCACTAGAATATCCTCCGGGCGAAAAAAGTTTATACCATGAATAATTCGTAGTGTTGGAAACGTATCCGGAAGTTGTGTGTTTTGTAGCATGAACCCATTCTTGAACAGTAGACCCATTAGCACCTCTAATCATTGTTATAGGTTCTTCGGCACCATGAGAACTACTCCCAGTGGCTTCGTTTTGGCCTCGTATCTCAAGAACAGCATCAGGATCCACTGTCCGGATGCCGACATTGCCTTTAGCTTGGAATGTAACTCTATCATGAAATGTAGTATCGTAGCCATCAACAAAAGCAAATCTTAAATCACCATATCCGTGTTGATTACTCTCACCATTAGTATTAGGACCCGGAGTCGCAAAGTTCATCTGCATATACTGCTTATCTAAACCACCATAATCATTATTGGTTCGAGAACTTCTTGCAGAAAATAGGTTATAGACTGTATCAGAACCTATATCGTGTTGAGAAGTAATTGTACCTGCAACTTGCAACTTATCATTAGGTGTAGAATCCCCGATGCCTACTCTATTCTGCAATCCATCAATCCTCATAATTTCTGTGTTATAAGATTTAAAGATATGATGTCCTGCTGTTGAATTTGTAGATGTTGATTGATGAATAATATCTGAAAGTGCAGTTAAAGTTATATCACCTTCTACATCTAAAGATAAATCAGATGCACTTGTAATATTGCCTGTCATTGCACCACCAGCTTTAGGTAGAGCGGCACCTGCGGTAGCTGTAGTTGAAGTCAAGACGGCATCCCTCGTAGCAATATCTACTCCATCAAAAGTTGAGTTAGTGGTAATTGCACCAGTCATTGCACCACCAGTCTTTTGTAATGGATCTGTAAGTCCTGAACCACCAGTTACCCCAACAGGTAATACTCCAGTAGTTATATGTGTCGCACTAATACCTGTGGGTGTACCTGAAAATGATGGCGAAGCTTTTCTAGCATAGGTGTCCGAATTCAGTGTACCGTCACTACGTTTAAATGACGCCATATTTCGGGCTTTACTCATGTTATTCCTTTATGGTTTTGTGGGCCAAGTAACACCAATTAGTCCTCCATTTTCATTTAATGAAGGTGTGGAGTTTTCAGGTAAATCTCGTAGTTCTTGTCTATAATCTAATTCAGCTTGTGTAAACGGTCTATCTTGTAATCCAGCCCCATGGACTTCCATTTCTTGAAATTTTTGTTGGCGTTCACCCCATAACTGTTCTATTGCTGTTAATGGGGCTGGATTATCATCTCTATCTACTTCAACCTCAACCCCATTTATCGTTTCAGTTTCAAGTTTATTACTAATAATCCATACACTTCCATTCCATTGACATATTGAAATATTAACATCAAATTCAGGTGGAGGTGTTTTTACATCATCTTCCCGATATAAAAATGTACCAGGAAATTCTGGATTGGGTTGTGGTTCTCTTGGCATTGCGTTATGTGAATTCCAGACTTTCATTTTTCCCTTTAATATTTAATACAATATCGTACTGCTACATTACGTACTCTTGTTTCACTAGATTCCCCGACTTTAAGTTGCATACTATTATAACCAATACCATTACTTATCTGATACCAAGGAGCAATAAATGCGTTTGTTGTTTCAGCTGCGCCGTAATTATTAGGATAACCAGAATGTTTAATCTGCCAGTTTTTCATTCCACTACCCCAACCACCAGTATGATAATGTGCTTGAAAACGAGTACCACCATACCAACTTTGTTTAAGTGTATCTGTTTGTGTAGATGCTATTGCTCTTCCAGAATCTATACCTCGACCATCATCAAACCCACGGCAAAATTCTCCACGTAAATCTGGTAAGAAAAAACTTGTTTGTCCAGAACCCCCGTAAGTAGTTCCAATCTTGCTCCATAGGTTTGCATATAACCCACCAGCTACACCGTTTAGAGTACTACCATCACAAATTAACCAACCTGTGGGAGCAGTAGATTGTCCGAAAGCTCCGATTTGACCTACCATATTCCCAAAATTTGGGTTATCTCCATCAACATGTCCGATAGCGGTTTTTCCAGTCAGTAATTGTAATTCTGTCTTAGTTGAAGTCATTCCATCCATTTTATTCAGGTCTTCCGCACTCGCAGTTACAGTAGCCATCTTATTCAATTGTGCTGTAGTTGCAGTTATACCTAATGAAGTTAAATTAGCTCCACTTGCTCTATCTCTTGCTCTAGTCATAGTGTGTGTACCTTATGGTTTTGGATATTTAGCTTTGATAGCATCAATAGCTAGTTCCCAAGTATTGGTATTATTCTTTAAGTCATCGTAACGCATTTCATCTTGGTTTAGTTCGGCATACTCGTTTTTTCTCATGTCTGAATAATACAGAGAATAATCCAGTCTATCTGATATCTCATTTCCCATATCAAGCCAAGATTGTATCCTTTGCCATTTTGCTGAACCATCGCTCACACGTGAAACTTCAAAAAACAAATCCGCTTCATCATCAAGATGGACTACTAAACTTATTCTGTCATTTTGTATATCAATGCTGTTTATAGTCATATTACCTTTTAAGTTATGTTATCATTCGCCATATACTTATTTGTGGAGTAGTGGTTGGAGCAGCATTTGTTTTAACATGTAAGGCAAGAGGTGGATACGTTGCACCATTCTGTTCTTCTGAGATCATCATATTAACTGTCAGAGCACTTGAAGATGTGTGAACAGCATGGGTACATATAATTCCATTAAAACTTCCCCCATTATCCCCGAGAGTCGTTCTCTGCCAGTGTACGTTCCCCTGATAATGAATATTGTGTGTGTTTGGCCCATTCGAAGTTATTATTGCCATTGCTTGAACAGTATAACCATAAGTAGTATTATGGTTCATCCAACTCATTTTGACCAGCCAACATTGTCCACCACCCATGCTACCGAAGTCAGCAACAGTAATATCGTGATAAGCGTTTGCTGCTGCTCCACTAGCAAACCCTGTAGCTGCACCAGAATAAATAGGAGTACTTGCGAAATATTTACCATGAACTGGTCCCCATCTTTTTGAGGCAGATCCAAGATCTTGTGTATTATCAGCACCCGGAGTAGTATGACCAGAGGAATCAATGGTCAAAGCAAGAGCATTTGAATTATCATCTATGCCTATCGAAGTAAAAGCACCAGTAGTAGTGATTGCTCCAGAGGTGTTAATTTCAACATCATTTGCTAACTCATCCAGACCTGAACCACCAGTAACTCCAACAGGTAATACTCCAGTAGTTATATGAGAAGCACTAATACCTGTGGGTGTACCTGAAAATTGGGGGGAGAATCCTGTGGCGTATTTAGTGGCATAGCCTGTGCCATCATCTTGTTTGAAATCCGCTAAGTATCGAGCTCTTGTCATTATTGTAACCTAAAATTAGTTTAATAATTTAGATTTCAATTCTTCTATTTGGACTTGTTGCTCTTTAATAGCTTCTAAGAGAACGGCGGCCATTTTAGTATATTGAATACCAGCAGCATTACCGTCCTTGTCATGAGATACCAAATTAGGAAGAATTTTATCTACGTCTTCTGCGATAAACCCATAAACATTTTCACCTTTTGTTGGGTCTTTGCGGTCATATTTAACACCTTGCATCTGTAAAATAGCTGGGAGCATAGGTTCCATATTAGTAATATTTGTCTTAAGTGTTCTAGAAGACAATTCTGTAATAGTACCGTTTACGGTTAATGCTGTTGTAGGGTTAGTTGTGCCTATACCAACATCTCCCCCACCTTCAATACGCATACGTTCTGTTACGTAACCATTCAAGCAAGTTTCAAATGCCATATAAGAATCATGTGTTCCAACAGCGGCAGTCCAATTGGTTTCAGTTCCTACAGAAATTCTACCTGAATCTGCTGTAGCGGGAGTTCCATCATTATACCATTGATTCCATAAGATAGATGTTTCTGTTCCAGCCATGGATGCATGATTAATGGTATTTGTAAGAGAAAGAATATCTAGATTACCTGTAGCTGTTCCAGGTGCGTCCATGGTTACCTGACCAGCTTGGTCTATCATCATTCTTTGAGTACCAGCAGTAGTGAAAACTAAATCATCATTATCTGCTCCAGCAGTGGTTTCGGCTCGTATCCATGTATCCTCATCAACATCTTCTAGTCTTCCAAATTGCGTCCAAATTGCTCCAGTATATCCTTCAAAATAATTATACAGTGTATTGAATCGAATTCCACCTTGAACTCCAGTACCTCTATTCGATGCAGTACCGGCTGGTACTACAAGAGAAGTGGTTCCAGCAAATTTTCCCGCGGGGGCAACACCATCTTGTCGTACATAAATTGGAATTGCACCAGATGCTGCTGAGTTATCATTAATTATACTTACTAGATGTCTTGCTTGCGGATCCGCTGAATTAGAATCAATGGAAAGTGCTGTACCTGAAGTAAGTCCATCTGCGGAGATATTCACAACTTTACCAGTAGTTAATGAATCTAATGCGACATTAAGACCAGTTCCTGTAATTGTTGCTGCACTAACAAGATCCATCATTACACCTGAGGTGATAGCACCACAAGAAAGTTTAAATGCTGTTCCAGAAGTAATTGCGTCAGCAGAAATATCTACAGCATTAGCCGTTTGGGTCGAGGCATTTACGTCTACTGCTATTTGGTCAACATCTAATGCTTCAATAGTGAGAGCTGGTTTACCTGAAGTAGCGCTTTGAGCGGCAGTAATATGACCTGTAAAGGTATTAGCCCAGTATTGAGTTGTATTACCTAAATTAAAGAGAAGGGTAGCATTTGGAATTATGTCTGTATTAATATCAGCTTCAAAAGATACAATATCTGTTGTGGCATCACCAAATACAAGGTTTCCATGTACAGTAGTATCTCCTACACATATAATATTACCCCAAACTTTTAAGTTTTCTCCTATATTTACCGATTTAGCTACACCCAATCCACCTGCGGTGATTATAGAACCAGAGGTATTTGTGGTAGAATTAGCCGTATCAAGAACTTTGATAAAATTATTCATTCCACTTGGCTGAGTCATTATAATAAGTTCATTATCTTTGACCCGCCATTGATCAAAAGTGTCCGTCAAGGCTACATTTGCTGTCATTAGTTTATTCCCCTAGTTTCCATTTTATCCTTTTAGGCTATTCTTTTATTACGAGTGAAAGTAAGCTTTTAATGTTGCTGCTGTTACTTTTCTGTTTGTTCCACCAGCACCGTCATCTATAATAAATAGATCAGCATCGTTAACGGCTGTTGCGAGAACAGTACCACCGTCAATGTCTAAGTTTGCAATAGGAAAACCACCAGCAGTAGCTCCTACATATGTCTTTATTCTTGATGCGGTAGTTTTTCTATTAGTACCCGCTCCACCATCATCTACAATTAATAAATCAGCATCCTCAATATCAGCTCCAATATCAGTACCACCATCAATATCAATACCTCCAAGAGCAACAGCTCCGGAATTATCCATTAAATCACCAACTTCGATATATTTATTTGTGGGGGTAGATGTGGGATTTTCAACGATGAGTAAAACGTCTGTATTTGCGGCAACACTCAGACGAGATAATTCTGTAATTTTCTTTGACATTTGGTTTGTTCCTTTATAGAATTCATGTTGTACATGCTATAGTAGTATTTATACTATTTATAAAATTTCTAATCAACAACTGGTATCTTTGGATATTTAGCTTTGATTGGATCAACCATTTCGGCTTTCCATTTGTCAATGCCATCATCATAAATCTTGTTAAGCTGGACATCCCAATCTGGATATTCTGCTTTCCTGGATCTGGCGTAGGCTTGTGTCTTGTATTCTGCTTTAAGACGAACTAATTCCGCATCTATTGCAGATTTAGTCGGTTGAGTTAGCTCTACACTTATCCATTCAATTTCTTCCCCACGAACAACAAAAACTGAATCTGGTTCTAAACTTAGAAGAGCATCACTAATATCTATATTTTCGTTTCCATCCATATTCTTATGCCTTTATTTCCCATATTGTCATTGTAAATGAACCGGCGTTGTGTTCATACATTAGACCTACGGAACCTTTTGTCATTCCTACTTTATAAGTTCTAGTTGCAGTAGTACCAGCAGAAGTTACTGCATGTACACTTTGTCCAGCAGCACCATAACCATTTGCCGTACCGAGCCCACTTGAACCCCAAGCGTCATTTCCTAACCAAGCACTGGTTCGTGTATCCCAAATATCATAACCATAAACAACATCCCCACCACTACCATAAGGGTGGATAGTTGCGGAAATAACTAACGTACTTGTTGATTCTAAAGGTGTTATATCATGCATATGGATACCCCCTAAAATAGTCAAAGCAACAGCTGTCCCATTTGAGCCTAAAGTAACATGGTTATCGTGATCCACATGTTTTGTTCTAACTTGCAAAACATGCCCTACAGGATAAACTATTGCCGTATTACTCAGGTTTCCTGAAGCAACTGTACCAAGTGCAGTCAATCCAGAACCACCTGTAACTCCAACAGGTAGTACTCCACTTACTTGAGCCGCTGGAATCCCTGTGGTATTTGTCATCACTCCAGCGGAAGGTGTTCCTAAATTCGGTGTTACTAATACTGGACTTGCTAGTGGTGCTTTCAGATCAATTGCCGCGTCCTGGCTACTTATACTGAACGTATCTAATGCAACGAATTCTATTATATCACCTGCAACTAAAGCGGGAGAAAGTCCAGTAATAGTTGTACCATTAGTTGCACCAAAGTCAGCTGTATCAACTAATTTTACACCATTAAGATAGACAGAAAGTTGCCCGACTTGATAGCCATTTTCCACAGTAACTGCAGTTTCTCCACCTGAAGCAGTAAAATTACTCCGTGATGCTTTGCCTTGTCCTAGTGTTTGTCCTATATAACTCATAAGTATTTATACCAATTTATCCCATGCTGTTATCTATTTTTGTGAAATGACTCATGTCCATTCCTCAGTACCCATGATTCTCTCATTCCAAGTTGTTGTGGTCTCATCCCATTCATAGTCTTTGCTATCATCTAATTTTGTTACAGGTGCTTCCCATTGACAAGTATCTTCATTTAATGACACCCATGAATCATAAGGTGTAATAGGAATAAATGCATCTCGTACTTTATCGTAAGTACATCCTATTGCAGCACAATTCTTTCTAAAACTTCCATCAAGGCTTGATTGTATCCAAGTAAATCCAACACCATGTATTTTATTTAGATATACAATTCCGAAATCTTCTTCTTCAATTCCATGTTCATTTAGAAGATTTTCATTATCTACAACATGAATTGATTGAACTATATTTTTTTTATCTATCCTTGCGAAATTTGCCATATAAAATCCTTATGAATATCTTATTAGTACAATTCCTGCTGCACCTGCTCCAGAATATGCGGTGTGGACTGGATATGAGTTACTTACACCACTTCCTCCTGATCCTGTATTTGTCATTCCAGACATACCCGCGTTTGAATTTGTACTACTGTTTCCCATTACAGTTCCAAAACCTCCTCCACCACCATATCCCCCCCTAGCATTAAGAGTTACAGCGCTTGAAGAATGTGAACCTCCACCACCACCTCCAGCAAAATATCCACCACCAGCAACATTACTTGTATTTGTTCCCCATGCATCAGCCCAAGTAACAGGTCTTGCACCATGTCCACCGACTCCAGTTGTACTACCCGCTCCTACACCACCTGCACCTCCTCCACCTCCGCCTACATTTGCAGTTGTGTCACCAGTTGTAAGATTGCCCAAAACTGCACCAGTTGCACCAGCAGGTATAAATCCTGAAGTAATAGCAGTTGGTGTGTTAGTCCTTAGAGCACCACCTTGACTACCCATATTCCCCCCACCTTGAGTTATAATAGAACAACATCCATTACCACCACCACCTCCATATGAAGAAATTAAGGAACCGAAAGAAGATGTACCACCTCGGGCAGCTTCAGGATACATTCGACTAGTACCACCACTCTGTGATCCACTTCCATGACTACCTACTGATGCCACACCCCCAGCCCCAATTGTTACAGTATAACTACCCTGACTCAATGAATATCCTGTTACATATGATAATCCACCTGCTCCACCTCCACCGCCATGGTCAATACTACCTGCTCCACCTCCACCAACTACAATAATATCACAGCTCAAAGTAGCACTAATAACTGAAAATGTTCCAGAACCTGTAAATGCATGAAATGTAAATCCACCAGATAAAGTTTTTGTTCCCCCGTCTCCACCACCTTTCTTTTGAAGTGCTTCCCATGCAGTATTATAAATTTTTAATTCCTTAGTAGTAGTATCATAATACAGCTGCCCCTCTACTGGAGCAGGATTTGTGGGAGCAGTTCGTGGAGTTAATATTAAGGATGGTGCTTCTAAATTTCCTACAATCGTTATTTCATCTGTTGCTGCAGAACCTGTTGAAGATACTCCTGCTATTCCTGAAGCATCTAACTGTGCTTTTGTTACTGCATGACCAGATGCCGTTGCTGTAGGAACAATCACATTACCAGTGAATGTTCCACCAGATGCAGGAACACTATCACTTACACTGAACGTGTCTAATGCTATGAAATTTATTTTATCGGTTGAGGAAAGAGCGGGAGAAAGTCCAGTAATAGTTGTACCATTCGATGCTGTATAATCTTCTCCCTCAACTAGCTTTACTCCATTAAGGAAAACATCTAGTTGCCCGACTTGATAGCCATTTTCCACAGTAACCGTAGTTTCTCCGCCTGAAGCGGTAAACAGGGTTCTTACTGCTTTGCCTTGTCCTAGTGTTTGTCCTATATAACTCATTTATTTAATCCTTTAACTTATTCAGGTTTAGTGGGCCATGTTACATCTGTTAATTTTCCATCTTCATCAAAATCAGGTGTTGAATTTTCGGGCAAATCTCTCAATGTTTGTCTATATGTTTTCCAGTCTGCTGAAAGTGTAACATCAGAATTGGCCATCCAATCCGTTTCTGCTAGAAGACGATCCCTTTCTTTTCTGAGAGCAGCATATCTCACTAATTCATCAGATTTAGCTCTCCATTCAGGATTATCTGAATGGGCCTTCATTTCTGTATGCGTCATTCCTTCTAAGTATGGTAATGTCATTTTATCCTTTCAGTATTGTACAACTACGTAGCCATGATATCCGTGGCCAGCCCCACCAGATGAAGACCCCCATCCAATTGCAGCTCCGGGATGCAATGGATGTTTAGCTCCGGCCGGAACATCGTAGTAACCCATTTCAGTTACACCCCATATCATTCCTCCTGTATATCCAGAACCACCGCCTCCACCTTTATCTTGTCTTCCATCGGCACCGCCATAGTAACCTCCACCGCCTCCGCCGGAAGCGGGTGTACTTGCTCCATGGCCTCCTCGACATCGATCTCCACCTAAATCACCATTAGCATTTCCGGTATGAGTCCCTTTACTCTCTTGTGTTCCTCCACCGGCACCTATAGGATGACTACCATAAACATCGGAAGTATGCGAGACCCGATACGTATCATAAGACGCGGGTTGTCCTGTCGTACCGCCTCCTGCTCCGGCTGTACCATCATCTCCTCCTTCACCACCACCTCCGCCTCCTCCGGCGGTCGCTAATTCGTTAGCAAGAGTAGTTGAATTGCCGCCTCTGAAAATAGCAGAACGGCCTGCACCTGAACTAGAATTATGAGATCCAGATGCTCCTCCTCCATTACCATATGTCATAGCAGATGAACCACTTGTTCCTCTTCCACCAACCATAACACACATTGTCTCGGCCGGAGTTACTTTAATATCTCCAAAAGTAAAACCGCCTCCGCCTCCTTTGCTGGCTGGGGTCGCGGAGCTATAACCAGCACCGGCTCCAGCTCCCCACAAATATACTCTTATTATAGTAATACCAGCCGGAACAGTAAATGTCTGGTCTGAACCAGTATAAGAATAATTAGTAGTCGTATTAATCGTACCCGAACTCTGAGCGCTTATTAGTGCCATTATTCTATTTCCTCCATAACCAGCTTGTAAACTTTGTCAGTCTTGTTATTTCTTAGTGTTAGATAGTTCTCTTCCTCAATAACTGTCCAGTTTCCTCTTTCATTTTGAAGATGTAAGTCAGTAGTGTAAATGTTTTGCCATCTCTTTGCTGCTGATCCTAAGTCATATGTATCATCAGTCACAGGAAGGACATCATCTGAGAGTGTAACATTAGCAATAGTTGCCCCAGAAGTACTAGTTGACAAAACAGCACCCCCCGCCCTATCCTGTATAAGTAAATTACCGTCTGCTGCGGGTTTAATTATCATGTTTGCCATAGTTTATACCTTTGGGTATTTAGTTTTAATTGCTACAATTGCGTCTTTGTGAGTTGTAGTGCCATTGATAGCATCATCAGACATCAATTCAAGTTGGTTCAAGGCATCATATTCTACTTTCCGTTTTCTGGCATAGGCTTGATCGTCCCATTCTGCTTGAAGCCTAATTATTTCGGCATCTATTTCTGCTTCTGTTGGTTGAGATTGTCCATCGTGATAATTTATAGTCCCATCTGCTATCTGTGATACTCCACCACCAACTAGTGACACAATAGCTTGAAATTTATCTAATATCATAACATTATCTCCTCTATCCAAAAGGCTAGTTGTGTGTGGATGTGACCAAAATAAAAGATGCCCCCCGCTGTCTTATAATATAGTCTGAAATAATAAGGAGTACCAGCAGAGTAGGAAGTTATAGAGGACGGGAAAATAGCCGACACTCTTCCACTAGTAGTTTGTATAAAATCCCAAGTACTGTGATAAGTTCTATCAGCAGTAGCGATATTTCTGTGATTATAAGCACTATCATCTAAGCTAGTAGCAGAGGCGTAAGTTGTTGAATTAATACTATCCATTCCACACGTGTGGTAAGTAAGATAATTTTGTGCTTGTGAAAAACCAACGTGAAAATGAATTTTTAAACGTGTTACACTTGAAGATTTTATAGGAGTATAACTCCCCCATATTCCTGTATCTACGAAGGAAGTTGAAGTTGTCTGAACATAACTAGTGACCTGAAACCTTTCTAACATAGCACCACCAATGACACATCCTGATGGAAAAGTAACTCCACTTCCTAAAGTTCCTGAAGCAACAGTCCCTAGTGCAGTCAATCCTGATCCACCTGTTACTGCAGCAGGTAATACTCCAGTAACTCCTGCCGCTGGAATACCAGTAACATTACTTGCCATAGTTGCCCCAGAATCAGCAGTAGTCAGGACTGCCCCACCTGCCTGATCTTGTACTACTACTTTGTTACCCGTTCCTGATGCTGGTCGTATTACTAAATTTGCCATAGTTTATTATCCCTTTGGGTATTTCGTTTTAATTGCTGCAATCGCGTCTTCCCATGTAGTCGTACCATTTGCTTTATCATCATATTGCATTTCAAATTGGTTCAAAGCATCATATTCTTCTTTACGTTTTCTGGAATATTCTAATCGATCTACCTCCGCATTTATTTCAGCCGTAGTTGGTTCTGTTTGACTTATATCTGACCAAGTTAAGGTATCACCTATAAGCGTCCATTCTGCACCCGGCCGTAATGATTCTAATGCCTGTGGAATACTCATGCCGCTATCTCCTGTACTTGTATATCTTGATGGTTTGCTCCATCTGTTGCTGAACCAATTGGCCCAAGGAAAACATAAAATGTAATACTTGCTCCGGCTGCAAGGGTTTGGGATTTATCATGATATGAATAAGAAGTTATAAAGTTTCCACCACCAGCACTGTGATACCACCCATAGTGAGAATAAAAGAAATAATTTCCCGTACTATAGTTAGATGTGCCAGCAGTATAGCTATCTGCCATTAAAAATTGACTTCTACCAGCAACACTTCTTGTATGCTCGGCATTCCAATGAATAAGAAATGAAGAATTGGCCTGTTTTGTTGTAATAGATTGTTGAGCACATGGTACTAAACTAGCACTACTATAAGCGGTTGTAGAAGAATAATTAGCGGGCCGAGAGCTTACTATTTGAATTACATGACCAGCAGGAAACGTAACCCCAGCTGCTATAGCCCCTGAAGCAACTCCTGCATTGTTTGTAATAGCACTCGCAATAGCCCCCGATGTCATCGTGCTTATATCCGTTTCTGGTGGCACAGTTCCTAAAAATTCACCACCTTCTAATGTACCCGCACTACCTGTAGTTATTGTTCTTCCATTTCCATCATCTGTAATGGTAATATCTGCTCCACCCCCAGTAAGATTTGCAAAAACTAGATTATCATTAACCGTCAAATCTCCTGTAAGAGTAAACGTTTTACCCATAAACATTTCATGTGATGCTTTAGTTCCTGAAATATTTTGAGCATCAGTTTGTTGTATGGATGGCACAGTCAAAGCAGCAGCGCCTGCAGTCTCCGTGGCGATAGATACATTATTTAATTTTATAGTTGCCATAGTTTATACCTTTGGGTATTTAGTTTTAATTGCTGCAATTGCATCTTTGTGAGTTGTTGTGCCGTTTGCTTCATCATCAGATATCAACTCAAATTGATTCAAGGCATCATATTCTGCTTTCCGGTTACGTGAGTACTCTAATCCAGCATACTCAGCCAATATCTCAGCCTTTCTGTCATCATACATTTCAGACGACATAACATTATCATCTATAAAGGTTACAATATCATTCATTATTTGAAATTCACCTGTAGGAAATAAATCTCTGACAACCGTAAATTGAATATTATCTATTTGTTTTTGATTAAACATTTTGTATCTCCTGCACCAGATGTCTTTGGGCATAGTATGGACCGCCATTACCAAGAAATCTCTGACCATTACTGTTATTAAATCTACCGTATACTCTGATAGTGAATGTGATTCCAGCGGCATATCCTGGCGCAAATGCAGTAGTATGTCTTGCTACCATGTATGAATCGCCGCCGCCACTTTGGTAATCTTCATGTGCCGCTGGATATAACCAATATTCATCAGTAATAGCAGCACCTGTAACATATACACCAATACCTACACCAAATGAGGATGAATTGGTATCGTCAGCTGAATATTGTGCGGCAATGATGAATATACTACTAGCCGATTTAGTTGTTAATGTAATATCAAGTGCAGAAAGATGCCATGGAGAGGCGTGACCAATAACACCGATGTCGGCATTAGAGTTTACAAACTTAGTTTGAATTACACTACCAGCAGGCATTGTAACTCCACTTCCAATAGTCCCTGAAGCAACAGTCCCTAGTGCAGTCAATCCAGAACCACCTGTAACTCCAACAGGTAATACTCCAGTAACTCCTGCCGCTGGAATACCAGTAACATTACTAGCCATAGTGGCTCCAGAGTCACCAGTAGTGATTACTGCTCCACCAGCCTGATCCTGTAGTATCAGTTTATTACCAGCTCCGCCTTTTCCTTTTATAATCAAATTTCCCATTTATACTTTATCCTTTATTCATCTTCAGTTTCTGCATTTCGTACTGCCACACTCTTAATGTCTGCTGCTAGTACCACTGCTTCTTTGTCTGCTGGGATAGATGTTATTGTAGGGTCTGCTGTCATACGAGCTACTTCTATATCATATATTTCATCCATAGCAATTCTAGCTCTGTTTTGTAAGGCATTGTCTGCCCAATCCTGTACTGAGACTGCTACATATTCCATTGCTTTAGTTTCTGCATCTGTTAGTGTTATTGTGTATGTTGTCATAATTACTCCTTTGTTTAAAATTAACCTACTAGGTGGCCACCAAAGTAGTCATATTCCCAACTGCCATGTGAAGCACCTGCCCACTGATCTACTTCAATGTAGTCGCCGACACTGAGGCTTATTAGCATACTAAATGTACCAGCGCCGTTATAACCAGTGGCGGTCTCATCTAGCCTTTGATGTCTGCCATTTAAGGCTGCCGCACCATTTACCAGAAATCGCCTTCGATTTACAGTTACAGCAGGAGCGTTCTTAATATGAGAAGTATAGAAGTGATATACTCCAGTCACAGGAGCGGTAAACCTAGTGCCGTTATGGTCGTTTCCTCTATCTATGTAAGTAACAGGGTGTGATATTATCCCAGTTAAGTTAGCACTACCTTCAGATCCACGAGAAACGTCAAAAGCAGGCTGATAAGGCATAGTGACTATACTACTATTATCAATAGTCATAGCTGTACTCGTAGCATTATCATCAATACCCGTACTCGTAAATCCGGCAATAGTACCAGTCATAGTACCACCAGCCTTTTGTAATGGGCTCGTAAGTCCTGAACCTCCTGTAACATCAGCAGGTAAAACTCCAGCAGTTATATTGGCGGCATTTACACTAGTAGTAGTTAAACCCGTTCCACCAATAACTTCAGCAGGGAGAGTTACTACTCCACCCGATTCTGAAAGTGCGGTAATTCCTCCTAATTTTAAATTTGGCATATACCTGATCCTGTTGTTGGTTTAATTAATAAGTTTGCCATTATTCTATCTCATCCCAAGTTTCTGTTTCTTCATTCCAAGAATATTGTTTTTCATCATCAGGATAAGCAACAGGTGCTGTCCATTGACAAGTATCTTCTACTAATATCCAAGATGGATAAGGTTGAGGTGCGATGAAAGCGTCACGAACTGAATCGTATGTAAATCCTACTCCAGCATAATTCTTTCTTAAAGGTGTTTCTCCTTCTGAATGCACTCCACCATGTGTGTTATATGAAGTTTGAATCCACTCGCCAGGACTTGAATCAACAAACGTATCAAAAAACTCAGCTTCTGCAACTATTACTTGTGTTACTAATGTGTTTTCTACTTTTGCATAATGTGCCATATTTGTTCTCCTTAAACTACGTAACGAATGATTACGATACCTGAGCCGCCGTCACCCGGAGAACCAGAAGCACCACAAGCACCACCACCACCACCACGATTTGTAGAACCGTCTGCTCCATTACCAGCTGAAAAACCATTATTACCAGCAGAGTTACCTCCACCTCCATTACCACCAGCTCCACCGCCAGAGTCACCATTACCACCACCGCCGCCAGCATAGTAAAGAGATGAACCAGAGTAAGAATTAGTTAAGCCAACACCACCAGCTCCACCAATGTTAGTTGCTACAGCAGCAGCTCCCGCAGCGCCAGCGCCACCACCACCGCCACCACCAAAAGTTTGGTTTGAACCTCCCCCAGCATTACCTTGACCTGAAGTACCAGCACCACCAGCACTATTGCCTGCTTGATAAGCCTCAGAACCACCGCCACCAGAACCACCAGAGAGACCATTTCTAAGGCTACCATAAACACCAGCACCTCCACCCCCTAGTGATGTGATTGAACCAAATACGGAATTTGCACCATTATTACCTCTGTCGCCGGAGCCTGTAGCGCTTGCCCCACCAGCACCAATAGTGACTGTATATGATTGACCAGTAAGTGAATGTCCTGCGGTAACTCGCATACCGCCTGCTCCACCGCCTGCTCCACCATGGGTTCCCCAACCACCTCCGCCACCACCGGCAACTACAAGAACATCAACAACACCTACTGAATCAGCAGTAAATGTACCTGATGTGGTAAATGTATGTACTTTGTAATTAACACCACCTGATGAGTACGTTGATTCTGTGCCACCTGTAGCTGAGAATTTGTTACTCAGTTGATCCCAAGTAGACCCATTATAAACTTTAACTACATTATCAGCATCATTATAGTACAACTGACCTTCTGCTGGAGAGACGGGAGCAGTGCCGGGAGTGAGTTTTATCGAATCTATTGTTGGAGTAGTAAAAGTAGCATTTGTGTATTGTAAAGTTAACCCCGCTCCACCAGTGACATTGCTTGCCAATACTGGTTCAGCTGATCCTGACTGAGTTATTACATTTTTTCCATTTATTGTTATGTCGCCCATACTACTATTTATCCTATTATATTTAAACTGCCGGTGGTAGCAATGGACACATTCCCTGTAACATTCAGTGAGGTCATTACATTTAAATTGCCATTTACTGTTACATTAGGAATAGTAACGGGGCCTACTAAGGCTGTACTATAATTGACAGGAGCTGTGAAATCACTCCCAAGTGTGGCGA